>Ga0123341_1002613_pt1 | contig 14955 bp, 14 predicted proteins | sample Turbeapinknodule_FD_89959 | JGI IMG/M metagenome (GOLD analysis project Ga0123341, IMG submission 89959) | Root nodule microbial communities of legume samples collected from Mexico - Turtle bean Mexico pink nodule | ecosystem: Host-associated > Plants > Roots > Nodule | place: Mexico: Nepantla... | reverse complement strand
GCTCGGGTAAACAACACGCAGGCTTATACTACATGTCCCCTCTTCCAAACCAAGCCCACGCATCTCAAATATCGACCGATCCTGATTTATGGCATAAGCGCCTTGGACATCCTTCTCCAGCGTATCTACAACTTGTATCTTCCCTACTACCTATCCCTATCAGTAAAAATCTCATTCCCATTCATAATCATTGTAGTATTTGTCCCAAAGCTAAACAGACAATGCTACCCTTTTCTTCTTACCATTTTTTATCATTTTCTTATATAAATTCCACCGTAAATTGAAAAACATCTCTAATTAGTTATATTATCACAGGTAATTTTGATATTCAGGTCAAATCCGTAAAATTAATCTGAGTGGTAAAATTTATAAACACATATTAGTGGTAAAAACTATAATTAAGCTTTAAAAAAGTCTTCTATGTTTTTTTTATAATAATTTTACATCCCTTTTTTTAAAATTTTAAAAATTAAGAGTAAATATCACTCAGTCGTGCTATTAAACAATAGTTTGGTAACGACATAATTTTTTTTAACTATGATAATTTCCCCCCAATAGAACCCTGTTTCTCATTTATTTAGGTTTCTTGTGGGTATGTTGGCAATTCACCACAAGAGTAATGTTTTCTCGTTTTGTTTCTAGTGTCCCTTTTCCTCTTCTCTTCTCCACTTTTCTTTTTTTCGCTTTCCTTAGTTTCAAAGGGATGCGTGGTTCACAACAATGGTGTTTTTCTCACTCTATTATTTACATATGTACATTGACCAACAACACAAGAAACTAATGACCATTATAAACGTCAACTTCTCTTGCAATGCATTTGTAACAAGTTCATTAATGATGATGAGATGGTTGCTTGTCCGGGAAAATAAAACAGGAGAAACACGAGAGTTTGGCAATTAATGATGACCAAAGTTGACTTTAATCGTATTTTATAAATAATTCTCTTGTAGTAGGCTGATTCATCAGCACAACTACTACTATCAATGACTCATTATGACAACAAAGGCAATGTGGATGATTACTTTATATAATTGGACATTTAAGCACTGAGTACCTTATTGTGGAATATCTTGTGATCATCTACACTTAGAAAAGGTAAATATATTTTTGATGGACTCCTCTTGTCAATTCGAAATGTGTATTGTCAAGAAGATTGAATTTTACAGAATTTCTCGATGGACTAAGAACCCATCCAAAACAAAGGCATGTCAAAAAAACTAAAAAGTCTTAAAAACCTTCTCAAAACTTTATATTAATTATTGATGGATAAAATATGGTAGTAATTTATATATATATATATATATATAAACAATGTAAGGATCGAGAAAAATAGTTTTAGAGCAGAATTGGTATAATTAAATCGACAACTGAACATTTTATTATTAAAGTTAAAAGAGCATATAAATAGAAATTCGGTTATTTAGGTTTCATTTTAAAAGAATAATCATTTTTCTAAAAACTCATTTTTCCTTTCCTCCACCTTATCTCTAAGATTTTGACATCCTCGCTTATCAGTTTGACGATCGGAGACCGCCATTAAACTCTTGATAGTGAACTCTACAAGTTTGTCCGATCAAAATCTTATATAGAGTAAGTTCATTCTTGGCTCATTTTTCTTTGAGTTAGTTTTGATTTGGTTAGCTTTGTCTTTAGTTTAATCTTGCATGTGATGCTTTTATCTTCATAAGTAGTCTTTGTTAGCTCATGATCCTAGTGGGATAGTTAAATTTGTGATCAGGACTCTTTGGTGCAGGTTAAGTGACATTTAAGCTTTTGATAGATTTAACTCTTAGTGAGCATTTGCTTGAGTTCAGATAAGGGAAATTAGTTTTAAAATTTCTAACAGAACCTTAGGCCAGAAAATCTGAATGTGGGGTGACGTGATCACCAAGTCTCAAATTTTTGTGCAGGATTGTCTATTTTAAAAGTAAAGTAATTTATTGACTGAAAGGGTTGATTTTGAATATTATATAATGATTTTTAAGGTGAATAAGTTGATGAAAGTTTTATGATTGAGAATTGGAAGTGTTTGAATGGTAATATAAATGAGTTGAATTGTATTTGAATAGTATGTTGAAGTAATTAAGATGTGATGTTTGATTTAGAAAGCATATATGAATAGGAACTATCAATGTAATAGGTAGATTTATAAATTTATGAACTTGATGAAATGTTGATTTTGAATTTCAACAGGTTTATGCATAAATTTTTTGCATATCTCGCTGAGACGAGATAATTCTCGCTCAGGTGAGAATAAAATGGAAAGTTAGGGTGCTATCGGGTCCATTTTTGCTCAAGCGAGAAGGAATCTCGCTCTGGCGAGACCTAAGATGAAATTAAAGGTGCTCTCGGGTTGCATCTCGCTCAAGTGAGAGAATTTTTGCTTGAGCGAGACCCATTATTGCTCAAGCGATCAAATTATCGCTCAAGTTAGACTCTCTGTAAAAAAAAAAAATCTTAAAATTTTTATTTTTGCTTTTAAAAGCCTAGTTATTATTGCATATTGTTGTTAAGTGAAAATTCTAAATTTTATCTAAAAATATGATTAAAGAAACTTAGATATTTGTTTTAGTGAATTTTGAGATATGTTTGAATTGTTTAGAAAGTTTAAAATATGTTGCGATTGAATGGTTTATTGATGAGTAAGTGTGATCAAAATATAGTATTTTCAGGAAAGAAAATACCATGTTGAGATTGTTATAAGGGTGTATTGATCTGTCAGGTCACGATCCAATGAGACGATTCTGACTCTATGGATATAATGGAATCACATAGATGAAGTTACTTAGTTGGTGAGAGTCGATGGAGGTTCATATGACTTTGTCTGCGGTATGAAATATAATCTGGTATTTCAGGTCATATGAATTTACCCTGTCATACGAGATGATGAGATAATGAGATATTGAGATATTTATGTTCATGGCTGTGTGCTTAACAACGAGTAGTATGCTAGGTGCATGTCTATGGATTCTAATTTCAGTCCACGAATCTTTCGGAACTAGAGTCAAGTGTCTATGTGTTATGAGTCAGTAGAAGTCGGGCATGAGAAAGATGAATTATGAATTTTGATAGAAACTTGATGGTTATGTGAAATGCATGAGAATTTGATGTCTTTATGTGGATGTTTAAAGTTATATTATTATATTATAAGTTTTAAAAATAGCTAGCTTAGCCTTTGCTTGCTTTGTTTTGTGGTTGTGCTCTTTAATATGTGATGATCGTGTATTTACACAGTGAGAAACTGGATGATGAAAATATTTTTATTTTTTTTTGAATATTTGTTTTAATTTTATGTAAATATTTAAAGTCTTATGAAGAGAGATATGTTTTGAAACATTATGAAAGAGTTGTAAACATATTTTTATTATGATTATATATTTATTTTAATATTTAATAACCTTAAGAAGTTGAAAAATATTTTAAAAACTTTACAAAATGTAAATCACGGCAAGTGTTGATATTATCAACTCATGTCAAGTGTGTATATTTGTAATTATATTTTGTAGTAGATGAGGAGTATATTTAATTAATTAATGGTTTGATCTGTATTTGAAAACCTATAACAACTAACAAATGGATTACCCTATTTTCTATATATAGTTTTGTTTCAACATTTTGTATATACAACTTTTTGTGTTGGCTAATAAAAGTAATTATTTGAAAATGTTTAAATAAACGATTAATTAGATATATGGATGCAATGAGTGGAAAAGGTTAAGAGAGTAACCTGGTCATAAAAAGGACAGAATGATGAGTCCACAAATTAGGTTTTCAAATGCAAGTGAGTTGCTGACTAATGATGGCTGAGTAGGAACGTTATGGTAGTTGGCTATTCATGGATTGGAAAGGTCGGTTTAGAGATTACAAGTGGTTTCCATTGTCATGAAATGAAACTTTTATGTCAGAAAATTTAATTTAAAATTGTTGTATGCTTTTCCAGTAGATATGTAATTTTATGCCATATGATAGTGTATATTTATGAATTTAATTAGAACATGTCAATAGTAATTGCATGTAATTTAATACATTAATTTTGAAATATTATTGAGAAAGACTTATAAAAGAGAAACAGATACATAATTTGGTAGAGGAATTGGAAAATGGAAGGTGAGTGAGTGTGCACTCTTGACATGGTATGGTGTGGTCCACTAGGGTGGTGAGACATCTGGTATAAAAGCAGTTTACACGTGTCTGTCATGCACAAGACAGAAGCAGGAAAATCTCAGCCACTGGACCTTACCCTCCTCCCCCTCACAAATCACAATCAATATTTGTACTCGACAGAACACGCACATAGAAAAGTAATTAAATAAAAAGTAGCTCATCCTAACCAGTTAGAAATAAAAAATATTTTAAGAAAATTGAATTATGTCTTATGAGTTAACTCAGATTTATTTCTTAATAAGGTATAGTTCCTTACCTTTTACTTCTTAAGCTAATAAATTTTGATGTACATTAAATTTTATATCTTTCAGGTTTTTTAATGTCCCAAATTATTAAAATTGTTTTATTCTTGGAATATGATGTGATAAGTGGATTGAAAGTGTCTCGGTACATCACAACAGTCTTGAGATGCATTTTAGTCAATTTGAAATTATAGGAATGACCTCTACAACCAACAAGGTATGGAGGTGTGTTTGGATGACCGTAGTGTGGAGAAATTGGAATCACCAAAATAAGGTTGTGTTTATTGGGATGGAAGTTGATGCTAAGGAAGACTTTACTTTAGCATAAATCAAGATATAGGTATGGATTACAAATAAATACACATAACTTTTATTTTCTTAATTTGATGGGTGTCTTAATCTTATTACATGCTTAAAATATTCCAAGAGACACTAGTAGGAATACAAATTCTAATATTTGGCTATCTACAAAGGGCAAATTGTCACCCATCAGTTTATCAGGGTCTTATGGTCTATGTTCTATTAACTTTTCTTTGCTGACCAAAAGGTTTTGTAGTGTTCTTTTGTTGCATGTTTGTCTCTGTAGGGTCACGGGGTGATGGACCCGACCCCAGTATTTTGTTGTGTTCTTTTTCATGCAAGGACTGTTTGTTGTTTAATGTAAGTTGCACTTCCGCCTTGGAAGGTCTGTACTGCGACCTTGCTTTAAAAGCTACTTTGAAGCTCTAGTTGTATGAAACAATTGTAGTGCATTGTAATTGTAATTCATTACACTGTTTGAGTTGGGTGTGTAGCTAAGAAGAGCCACATTGTACAATAAGGGGACTAATATTCATAGGGGTTTGAAATAGACTTCTCTCACTAAAAAAAATCATTAAATATAAACTAATTCTAGAGACAAAAATAATTAGTTGCTATATTGACTTAATTAGATATTATTTTAGAGACTAAAACAATTATTGGTATCTAAAGTAGTTTCTATTATTAATAAAATTTATAAACTAGTTTCTAAATTGGAATCTAATTTATAAACTTGCAGAAATAGGCGAAAAACTAAACAAACAAAGATGGCGCAAAAAGAGTCAATTTGCCCAGCGCATGAAGAATGACTCGGCGGATTGAGTCTAGAGAAGAAAATTCATGAAAAAAGCACTCAAAATGTTGAACGCTTATACCTACATTGATCAAATTGAGGCCAAAATAGTCAAAGAGATCATAAGGCTGAGAAAATTTCAAGGGCCTGAGTAAAATAACATCCTTAATTATGAACAAAGCCTAAATTCGCTTAGAAAGGGCTTAAGCCAACTTGCACCAAGTTTGCAAACAAAAGGATTTCGCTTGAAGCTTAACAAGCCAAATTTGTTTCATGGGTAAGAAAGGTCAAAACTGGGCTGGGCTTGGATCGAATTCCTTGCAAATCTCCGACTTAGGGAATCCCCAAAAGCCCAAATATTGCTTAAGTATGAAGAAAGCCAATCCGCTGAGTAGATTGGACTACACTGAGTAAATGTTAAATCCCAGGAATCCCATTCAAATTTTTTATAATATAGGGACCTTGGACAACATTCAAAGGCATCGAGAGGCATTGAGAGAACTCGAGAAATCGAGAAGCATAACCATTAAAGGGATCAAGTGAGATCCATAAATAGGAGTAGATAGAGAGGTTCTAATTGTTTAGGCTCAAAGAGACTAAACTTCAAAATCAATCAGGCTATTAGGCCAACTTCTCAAAGAAAGTGAGTACAAATCTCCTTAGGGTCCTAAAGCCTTTGCCAACCTATAACATTCGGGGATCCATTACTTTTGTATCTTAACTTCTCATACATGAACTTTGAGTTGCTTAATCTATTATGTTGAGATTGAATGACAATGTTATTGAACTTAAAACTTTAATGTCAACAAATCCATGAAGATTGCTTGAAGGTTGGGTTGCTACTTGTGGGCATGGGTTCCAGGTAGATTAGAATTTTTCAATCCACTCTTAGCTTAATCCAAAACTGAATCAATCAAGTTCTTTCAAAAGAAAAGTCTTTTTTAAAGTAGTGAAAAACAACCTGTTGATTTATCGTTTCAATCGGTTGTTTTACCGTTAGTGGTTTTGAAAAGGATTTGAAAAAGCTGAAATTGGCTTACCTCATAATTCTATAAATAGGTTGACATTGGACAAGTAAGAGACACATTTAATAACATTTGTCACTCATAAATACAAAAAAAAGGAGTTGAACAATAAAACATCTTTTGTAGGTACGCTCCTCTATTGGACTAGAGAAAATAATTTGCAATCCTTTAAACAAGAGCATCATAAAGTTATAGCACATGATAGTGACATAATATTGAGTAAGGAAACCTTCTCTACTCATGTAAGATCACATTCATAAACTACTCATTACCATTTTAACCAATGTAAATAGTAAATAAACCGCCCTTAAACAAAGACCAATGTCCAAAAGGGGATAACAACATTTGGGTTTACATTCTTCCTACATTTTACTGATAATAATTGTACATACACTTCGATAAATACATTAAAAAAATGAGAAACTACTTATGAACACAATATGATAAAAGAAGATTTTTTTATTCTCTATAAATTTAATATAAACAAATGCAAACATAATGTGTATTTATTTTAATTAGGTCAATCTTACTTGCCATATAATAATACAATACAATAAAACTTTCCCTTAGAGTGGGCCAATAACCATCTCAAAGAGCAAAACACCGACTCTTAAGCTAGATTTGAATCGACGTTGTGTGGGCAAAAAACTAGACACTTTATACGTTGAAGCTAATACATATGCGTCAACGCGAGGCTAATAGAGTGGACTTAATCCTTGCTAAAAGGGACGCTAATAAAGTAGGTTGAGTCCTCGCTAAGTTGCACATTTTGGATAATGATTTTTGTGTTTAGAGATGGTGTAACCGACGTCACACAATAAAAAAGAATAGAGTGAGATAAGCCCTCGCTAAGTTGCATGTTTTGGAGGTTGGATTTTGTGTTTAGAGAGGATGTAGTCGATGCTACACAATAAAAAAAATATTGGGTGACCCTAGCTTCGGCCAAGCCCGCACATAGTATGAGTGAAAAAAAACCTGATGTTTGTATGATTTTGTGGGTATAATACCGTATCTGATTATACAATTTGATAGAATAATTTGGTGAAATTAAAGTATCAAATTAGGAAATAATGAAAATTAAAAGAACTTAATTGGTGTTATAATAAACAATTAGTGAATTCCCAATCTTCTAAGAACAATGTGATTTATCTAAGTGGAATTGGTAGTATTGAACTTTCAATTGTGTCCTCAATTGTGTAGTCCTTGCATTAACCTACTTAGTTTTACAAAGATTGAAAATTTTGGAAAAAATATGAAAGTATAATTAAAACTTTGCTACTTAATTACAAAAGCTATCGGTTGCTCATTATTGTTTACTTTTAATCTAACAAACATTGTTCTCTGGGCTAGTTTAACTACTTTTACATTTCTTTTCAAAAGAAAACAGTTTGCTCTGATTAGTCAAAAATATGCATTCTGGAAATGTTAGTACAATGTGGTAAAAACAAACGAACAATTTCATGGAGTTCAAAAATATGCATTATTGTTTAATTTTCACTATATTTGTAAATTTTTATTAATTTAATTATATGTAAATGATCTATACCTATATAGTCGTATTCGTAAAATATTTATCCGTAAATAACATAGCCAAATTATAAAAAATCCCATGGATTATATATTCCAAATTTTTATTTTTTTCTGGTAAGTAAATAAGTTGCGAAAATAGTCCAAGTAATAAAACCCTATGTTTCCTTTGGATCCCAATTCGAATATGATCCCCAAGCTTCATTAGCCAATACTACTCATGATATATTGATGGAGGACCATCTGGACGGACATATATTGGGCCTTTAACTAGGGCCATGGCTAAAAGAATGGAATAAGAAGGAGTTAAGAAAACTCTATTTTTCTGGAGAATTAATTTTTAACTTTTCTTCCAATTTTCCTAGTCTTATAAAATTGTAAAAAATAATGTAGAATTTTATTTAGGCCTTATTTAAGGTTATTTTCGGGCCATATATTGGGCCTATTAGAATAGGGTATAGAGAGTCTAGTTAAGGTTACATTTGGGCCTCTTTGAGCCCATTTACAGCCTTAGACCGTTTAGGGTGTTTAGAGAGCTTTCTAAGGAGGCATGGACAACTCCTACATAGCAAGGGAAGGGTGAATTTGACCAAGCATGCACCTTATCACTAACAAGTCTTCCTCACATGGTAACTCACACTCTTCCTCACTTTGGCTATTTGTAGAGGCAGGGGACTTAGACCTTTGAGAGTTATGGTCACTCATGACAACCCTTTCTCTAACCATTATATTTATTTTAGAAGGACAATTTGCTGCAATGTGCCCAAAATCTAAACATTTAAAACACTTTTGACATGAGGATTTGGTAGGGGACTTAGGTGTTGAAGTGGAGGGTTTAGAATCCCTAGGATTGTAAGTAGAATCTTTCACAAAATTTGAGGGAATGTTTTTGAAGAAGATTTGTTTTTGTTTTTCCAAGATGAGTGGTAGTGGCCATCATTATAAGAGTTTTTGAAATGAGTTTTCTTTGAAAGTTGGGATTCAACCTTGATGGCAAGGTAGACTACTCACTTTCATTCATGTCAAATTTAGTTAAAGTGGTTTCAAGCTCTTCAAAATATTCATCAACAATTTTTGTTCCTTGTTGAAGTCGTTGGAGCTTCAACAAGAGTTCCTTCCTATAGTGAGGAGGAACAAATCTAGTGCACATGCATACATTATAATCTTCCCAAGAGACCACGACTGACCTCTTGTTAAGTTTAATGTCCATTACAGTCTTATGCCACCACTGCATGGCATAGACTAAAAACTCTAAGGAGGCTAACTTGACTTTTTGGTCTTCTTGGACATCATGTACATTAAAAATTTGTTCAACTTTAGCCTCCCATCCTAGGTAAATTTTGGGGTCACCTTCCTCACTAAAACTAGGAAGTTTTACAAAAGGCAAAGAAATTTTAGGAGCATGATGTTGATGTTGGCGCCTTTGATCAAATTGGTTCAATCTCCAATCTTCTTCTTCCTCATGGCTACCATATTGAGTGAAACTTCTGGTAGCTCTTCTATTCTTCCACCTCCTTGGTTGTCTTACAAGAGACGATTCAAGCCTTTGAAGTCTCTCCTCCATTTGTCTCATTTCCTCTTCTTTTTGGGCAAGGGATCTCCTAGCAGTCGCCAATTCACCAATAAGGAATGCCTTTTGGGGAGATTGGGGTTTTGATGACTCCCCTGAAGAAAGATGAGTAATAATTCTCAAGTGAACAAACAATTAGTGAAATTAAAGTTAGAATACACTCTCTCAAGTTTGTGTCACTTTTGGTGAAAAGAAATCAAGAAGAGAACACTCAAAGCACTGAAAAAGAATTTTATCCTCTCAACAAAAGGTCTATCTTGGTGTTGAAAATTTCTCAAGTGAAAGAGGACAAAGCCAAAAACACTTGATCTCAAAGAACCACTACAAAACTTAAGAAATTTGAAAAGACAATAAAGAAAAGCTCAAAACAAGAAAGCTAAACCAATTTTGGGAAAATAGATTATGACAAAACCTAATAAGAAAGACAAGCAAGAAAAAGGCACCCAAAGAGACTTTAAGATACTTACTAAAATTTTAACAATGAAACTTTCTTTAGAAATTTGTCAAAGCAAAAGGATAAAATTTCCACAATGTTGAAATCAATTTGCCAATCAAGATGAACCCAAAATTTTGAAAATGTTGCTCTTTGAAAGATTGGAACACAAATAGTTTGCACAACTTCTCTTTTCTCTTTTTTTTTTTCCAGTTGATTTTGGGTTATGGAAATGAGATGTCCAAAGTTTTGATCATGCATATTTTTATATAACTCCAATTATCACAAAAAGTTTGGGATACAAAATAAATGATCACTTGAAATCTTTTGTTTGGAACTTAAATCTACTTCTACTAAAACAAGTTTCTAATTACTTATAAAATTTCACAATTAAAACCAAGTAAGTAGAGGCAAATAAATAAGGACTCCTAGAACACTAAAGAACATATGACTCAAGCCAAAGAGGCAAGAACAATAAAATTCTAAACCCTAAACAATGCTATTGAATAAGGTAAATGCCAATTTAAAAGCAAAAAAGTAAAGGGCTGAAATTAAAAGTGCATGAAAGTAAAAACAAGAAATTAAAGGTACTTGTATGTAAAGACAAGGAATTAAAGGTGCTTGAAAGTAAAGTGCCAATCTACTCTAAACAAGATACACTCAAAAACCAAAGCTCTAAATACAAGATGATGTGAGTTGATTTTTATGTCTTTTCATTTATGGTGGCACTTTTAATTAAGGTTGAGATTTTAAAAATTAATGGTGAGGACCTAAGGAAGATTCCCACTGGACACGAACATAACCAAGTGGTTAAGTAAGTGTGAAGGTTCACCTCACAAAGGCAAAGATGAAAAACAAGATATAGTGAGGATGAGATGCAATTTGCGGAATTGAAATGGGCACAAGGTAAACATCAATGGTGGTCATGGCCTCCCAAATGATGCACCATACTCATGATAATGAGCGAAACCCAAGAGCAACAAAGAAGAGAAACTAACAGACAAACATATAAAATGGAATGGAGAAATGGAAGGAAAATGGAATGAGAAAACTTATGATGGTGAGTGAGAAATGTCACGCCACTTGGGGTGTGATGTGCTTTAAGATGAGTGTGTTGGCCGCCACTTTAGAGCTTCCTAAATCACTTAAGATAAGACCTCAAACCTAAGAGGACATAAGCCTCACTAAGAGCTCACACAATTTGTGCAGTGTTTCTTTACATCATTCAGTAAGAGGGAGGGTAACCCCTCTAAAACTAAGTATGAAGGACCTAAAGGCAAAGAAAAAGAAAAATAAAATTATAGAAAATACTCCTCTGAAGAAACTAGAACTAGAGAGATTCAGTGTTTTCGCTGTCATAAAAAAGGACATTATGATTTTGAGTGTCCTAAAGAAAGAAATATGTTTTTAAAAGATTTTGACGGTGATAATACTAGTAACTCTACATTCCAATCCTATAAGGGTGAAGTTCTGGAATTAGAAGAGGAGGAGACTCCAACTTGTGAAGGAAGTCTCTTCATGGTGAAAAGATTGCTTGGTAACCAATATGTGGACTTGGAATAGTCTCAATGTGAAGACCTATTTCACACACACTGTAAAGTTTTGAAAATATTTTCTCAGTGATTGTGGATAGTGGTTCTTGTTGTAATTGTTGTAGTTCCATATTGGTTGACAAGTTAGCCTTAACAATTGTTCCACATCCAACCTTATAAAATCAGTGGATTCAAGAGGATGATGGAATAGTAATTAAGGACCAAGTAAGTATTCCAATCTTCATTGGTAATTATAATGAAAATGTTTTGTGTGGTTTAGTACTAATGGAAACTTGACATATTTTATTTGGAAATACATGAGAATTTGACAAACAAACTACACATGATGGTCTCACTAATAAGATCAGCTTCAATCACAAGGGAAGAAAAATAATTCTTTGTCCTCTTTCACCTCAACAAGTGACAGAAGACCAAATAACTCGAAAAACAATTTGATGAGGAAAGGAGAAAATATTTTTTTTAAAAAAAACTTTTTTTTCCAAATGAATTAAAAATAGAGTGAAGAAAAAGAGCTTGGAGTGTTGTGCCTCCTCCAAAATAGTTGTTCCGAAATAACCATTGAAATTTAAAAATAACATAAATTCTCTTCTAGTGGAACAACCTCTCTTTCTCCCCCAATGCTAAGAGACAAAAAGTCAAGAAAGATCAGTCTTAAGAATGTGTACTGATTGCAAATCCATCAACAATATAACTGTCAAATATAGGCACCCAATCCTAAGGTTAGATGATAGGTTAGATGAATTGCATGGGGCAACTTTATTTTCTAAAATTGATCTTAAATTTTTTTTCCTAGGATTCATGGTTCGGAATGATGGTGTTTATGTTGATTTTGGGAAAATAAAGGCTATCCAAGAATGACCCACCGCTACTATTGTAGGTGAACATCGCAACTTCCATGGGTTAGGTGGGTTTTATAGACGTTTTGTTTAGGACTTTTCTACTATAGCAGCTACTCTTAATAATTTAGTTAAGAAGGATGTCGTTTTTGCTTGGGGTGAAAAATAAGAAAAAAGCCTTTGAAACTTTAAAAAATAAGTTAACACACACACCCATTCTAGCTCTTCCTGATTTTCCTAAAACTTTTGAACTAGTGTGTGATGCTTTTGGGTATAGGTGTTGTATTAATACAAGGTGGTCATCCTCTCGCATATTTTAGTGAAAACTTAAATGACCTATCTTGAATTATCCCACCTATGATAAAGAGCTTTATGCTCTCATTTGTGGCCTCCAAACATGGGAACATTACTTACTGACGAAAGAGTTTGTCATTCATATTGATCATGAGTCACTAAAATACACAAGGGGGCAGGGAAAATTAAATAAAAACATGCAAAATGGGTAGAATATTTAGAGTAATTCCCTTATATTATTAAACACAAGAAATGGGTGAGTAACGTGGTAGTTGATGCTTTATCTAGGCGCCACAACTTAATACTTTGGGCTCACAAATTCCAAGGTCTGATAACATAATGAAATTGTATGAGAAATATGAACAATTTGCATCCATTTTTGCATCATGTCTCAAAAAGCCTTGCGATGGGTTCTATCTATGTAAGGGGTATCTTTTTAATAAAGGAAACCTTTGTATTCCTAAGGGATCCATCAGAAAGCTTCTTGTAATAGAAAGTCGTGAAGGGGGTCTCATGGGTCATCAAGGAGTTGATAAAACTCTAAGTATTCTGAAAGGAAAATTCTATTGGCCTCAAATGAGAGTAAATGTTCAAAGGCATTGTTCTACATATATAACTTGTTGACAAGCTAAGTCTAAAATCATGCCCCATGGACTCTTTACTCCCCTTCCTAAATTTAGCGCCGCCTGGGAAGACATTAGCATGGATTTTGTTCTAGGACTTCCAAGAACACAAAGGGTTTACAATTCTATTTTTTGTGGTAGTGGGTCATTTTAGTAAAATGACTCATTTCATTCCATGCCACAAGATAAATGATGCAAGTTACATTGCCAAAATATTTTTCATAGAAGTTGTCAGGTTGCATGGTTTACCCAAAACTATTGTGTCTGATAGAGATGTGAAGACCTAAGTTATTTTGGAAAATTTTATGGTTTAAATTAAGAATTACACTTATGTTTTCTACCACATGAGATCCTCAAACTTGTTGAACAAGAGGCTTTGATGTCTCCAAATCCAAGAGTAAAGCTTGAAGGCCTTGTTGTTGGGTGCGTGTGTGTTGTCTAGTTGTTTGAAACTTGTTAATTCACTCCTTAAAATGACCCAAGTTCATTTGAATCCTTAACCGTTTGAAAAGATGAGTTTTCTAAAAAGCTGTTGAAATTTCAACAGGTTGTTTTTTGAAACAACAGGTTGTTTTACCTTAGTAGTTTTTGAAAATATTTTGAAAAGCTTGACTTTGCTGTCAAGTCAATTCAACTGATTGTTTCGACAAAACAATCGATTGTTTTTCTGAAAACCTTAACAAAATTCTATTAAGTGGTTTTAATATGTTTTACATGATCCTAACTAGGCTCCAGTATTAAATTTTTTTGACCACTTAGTTGGTCCATATAAATGTGATTTTACACTCCTAATCTTGAAGTAAGAGAAAGAGTTTGTCAAAATAGTTTTTCCAAGATTAGAAAGAGCTTTGGATCATTCTTAAGTGTGTGGAATAGGATTGGGTTGTAATTATGAACTTTAAGCTTTGTAATACCCAGGTGTATTTTATTCCCTTCTTCCTTGATTATTGTATTTCTGTATTTTTGTTGCCAAGGAGTGTTGTGTGTTTTTGAGGTGTTCAAGATCAACATTCTTGGTGTGGTTAGCCAAAGGTATTGTGTTTCTTGAGGGGTTCAAGGTCACTACTTTGGTGTGTGGTGTTTGCAATCTGGTTTTGATTGCATAGTGGATTACCCAGTGGTTTATGGGGACTGGATCTAGCTCTTGATTTAAGAGTGAACCAGTATTGATCCTGCCTGTTGACCAGAACACGAGAGCCTTGCCTCGTCAAAGGTAGCTTCCTCTGGATCGACTTTGCACCGTGTTAGCTCCCGTCCTTCACCTTGATTCACCTCAAGAACTTGCAAAAGACAGAACGACGCCGCTGCGGCCGATCGCGCTCCGACGCTCAAGTCAGCGACTGAACCACCAAAATACTAAAAGGAAAACTAAGAACTTCAGGAACCGTGCAATGTTCTCTCTCAACGTACTCAACTTCTCGCGAGCGTAAAAGAAGTATTCTAAAATGCGCATATCTCAGAAGTTCGTTAGGATCCCTTATATACCTGTGCGCTTTCTCTCTCCTGACAGTTACACATCTGGACACGTGGCTCGCATCCAGCTGTACACGTGTCACCATCTGGAGCATCCTCTGCTTGAGCGTCACTTCTTACTC
>Ga0123341_1002610_pt1 | contig 14968 bp, 16 predicted proteins | sample Turbeapinknodule_FD_89959 | JGI IMG/M metagenome (GOLD analysis project Ga0123341, IMG submission 89959) | Root nodule microbial communities of legume samples collected from Mexico - Turtle bean Mexico pink nodule | ecosystem: Host-associated > Plants > Roots > Nodule | place: Mexico: Nepantla... | reverse complement strand
ATTATAATAAATATAAAAAGAATATTATTATTTAAATTTAAGATAAAAAATGAATTAAATTTTTTATAATTATGAATATTTAAATATTATTTATTTTATCTAATAATTTTCATATATTGACAATTCTACAATAATTCATACTTTTTTAACTAATATTTTCTTTTCTAACAATTTTTCATGTTCTAATCAAAGATAATTTTTAATTATGAACTACTAAAATGCATTAATAATTAATTATTTTTTTTAAAATAATTAGTTTTAATATAAGGATATTGATACAATCCTAACTTGCATCTTCATTTGTAGATCTCCTTTCCATTGTATTGATTTGAATATCTTCTATGGATAATGAAAACTATTGTCGAAGCATAAAGAATTGTAGAAATTTTGGAAGAGATAAAAATCATGTCAATGAATCTAAGTGAGGTAGGGATGGCAAAGCGGGTCGGCCCGCCTCGCCCCACATATAAAATGTGGACTGGTTTTCATGACCTGCCCTGCATGCAGGTTGGCCCGCGGGGCGGGCCGCTTTTTTTCTTTTGAACGTAAAGGAGGAGTGGAGGCGGTTTGCAGCAGCAGAGCGACAGTAACATGTGATAGTTGCAGGCGAAGCCACGCGAAGTCGCAAACGGAGCGAGCGGTGGTGCGCCAAAGGAGAGTGCGTCGTGTGTTGTGTGTATTTTTTGGAACAACGTAATTGCATTGTGTTGAGTGAAAACCTAATTTTCTTTCACTAAAAGTTGTCACTCCTCCACTAGACCATTGTTGTCAAGTCAATTACTTTTTTTTTTTATTTTTTTGCGGGCTAGTGGGCTAGCCTGCCTCGCCCCGCTGTTGGCCTGCGCGGGCCGTGGGTTATGCGGGGCGGGCTAATGCGAGTCAACGGGTTGAAAACGTCAGCCCGTCCCGTGTCTTTTATCGCAGACCGCAGGTTAGGCCAACACTTAGTTTCTAGAGTGAGGTTAGGCCAACACTATTAGGAGGAAATTTGTCTAACAAGAAGACAACTCTAGAGTGAACTTTGAACAAGTAAAAATGTCTTAATTGGACAACATTTTATTACGCAAATCAAAGTTAAAAATCATGTACAAGATACTCCTATTTATAGGAGAAAGTCTCTCAAACTCAAATGAGAGTATGACAAGTGTCACCACCTTATAGGCGCAACTCCTCTGCATTGATGAGAAGACATGTGGAGTCTCATGTCTTCCTTTCCTACCTTTCTATTTGCACCACTCTTTTACTATTTTAAACTCTACTTTATTTTCTATTACATTGTTCCTCTACTTTTGCCAAAAATATAAGATCCAAAACTTCATAAATATTCTATAAAATTTTTACAAGGCTAAGAAGAAAAAAGGTTTAAAAAGATTTTACAATCTTTTTAGTAAATATCGATTTTCATCTATCTTCTTAGCCTAAAGTTTCGATGTTGGATAGTTTTTATCAGGTTTCAAAAATAATTTACAAAATTTTAATTAATTCAAATTTATAAAAAAAATATCTCATATTTTATTATTCAAATAATTTTAAAAATAAAAATACATTTATAAACTTATATTTTAAACCTTTTAAAAAAATAAAAAATAATCTTACAATTATCACATCAATAATATATTTAAATAAACTTTTTTCCACAAATTCACTCAATATAGTTTGATCAAATAATCTCCTCACTTTTTTTTCATACTTTTCACTTACATCTTGAGACATTTTCTCCCTAATCCAACACCCCCATTAATAAGAAAAACTTAAATAAAATAAAAAACGCTAATTACAAGTGGACGTTAAAATGTCATGTTACATTATCTTCTACAGTTCACCAGAAACTCTACCATTTCGAAAAGGTTTAGTTTCCAGTTTATGCCGACATCAGCTTAGCACGAACACCCTCAGCAATCCTCGTAACTTCCCTTTCCTCTTTCTGAATTTCCCATGTTTGGGTTTAATGTTTTCATCAAGACGATGTCTTTTTTGTTTCTCATGTTTTTTTCGTTGCTTGCTGCTCTCTCTATTTCAAATTTATGCTACCAATCACTTTTATAATTCAAACTTTTCGTGGTTAAGTCATGTCTCTCTTTTTTATTTATTTCATTTTGAATCCTAGCCTCTACACTCACAAGTTAAAATCTTAGCTACTATCATGGGACACATTTATAGGTTGGTGGGTGGTTTGGCATTTCAAGAAAGGTGGCATCTTTGGTGTGCTTTGATTCCTTGGCCTATGTTTCACCATTATATTGTGGTTTAATCTAATGGGCAATTCTTTTGTCTCAATGAAATACCAAGTTCATATGCATGACAAATGCTTGTTTAAATGTCTAAATGGTTAGTCTCAGACTCAATTCTTTCTGTTTTGTTAAAACTTTTAACCGTGCTTCACAACCGTATCTCAAAGCTCCGTGTTGTTGTTATTGTCTTTTAGGGATACTTCATCATATATGATATGTTTATAAGCTTTGTTTTTGTTTTGTGTGAAATCACAACAGTTTTCAGTTTTACATTCTGAGATCTTGTGATATTGTGTTGCGCAGTCTATTTCCAATTGCCATCACTGCCCTCATACACTGAGGCACACCTTATGTGAAGCTTAGCTTGCTGAGTGTTTACAGAAAAGCGTTAACAATTACACTGGTTCAAAACAATATTTTGAAGTAGCAATTATGTGTGTCTTTCCTGTGTACATACAAGGGGAAAGATGCACTATTAATCTATTAGGTTTAACTGAAACTTAATATCCATAATTAATAGCTGATGCAAGGTGAATCCTTCGGACGAGGTTTGTTCAGTTGAGTTTTTTGTCTATTTGTTGTTGTATGTGGGAAAGGCATGTGCTAGGTGGAGGCTGGCCTCAGTTTTGTTTTGAAAATGCTATGCTCACTTTATATTCTTCACTTCATTGTTGGTCATCTAGAATGCGAAAATTCAACTCAGTTATGAGAATTAAATTGTTGTTGAACTAAATCTACATTTTTTGTTATAATTGTTGTTTTCTGGAACATAATCCACTGCTAACCGATGCATTGATATGCTGATGTAAATGCTAGGGACAACGTAGCAATGGCTTCCTTTTATTTCAATCCTATCCTTACTAGCTCTCATCTCGTTTCTGCAAACTTATCTAGAAAGTTCAAGATTCCAAAGCTTCTTCACAGGGTAACTTTTTTGGACTGTTGTTTCATTGTATTACTGATTAGTTCCCCTTTTAAATTATAGTAATTTCTTAAGGTACCTTTCCTGGGGATATACTTAAACATGAACATGCATTTCACTTAAGATTAATTCGATATCAACTTTTTGGTGTCATGTTTGTCTTTTGATAAATGAAGTTACATACAAACAATGAAATTAATTTAATATTTGTGGAAGGCGTGATAAATCAATGAATTGAGTGAGCCTAATGTTTTGCATGAAAAGGGCATGAGTTATTATTCTATTTCAGACAAATTGAAACAGATAAAGCTACAAAATTAAGGCCTAGATTTGCAAAGTTTCCATTACCTTTAGATGGGTTTTCAGTATTGAAATTCATAACATTTTTTTAAAGAAACAAAATATGAATTTCAATCCTACAAAAAAAGTAAATGAGTACATGACTAATAGGCATAAAGTTGGAAACAGTGAGGCTTTGTAGTTTTGATTGCCTGTAGAATGTGTTTTGTCAGTTTCTATATTTTTTTAGTATAAAAGGTTTCTGACAACATGGTCTAGCTATTGGGATATCATCATTCCTTAACATAGAAAAGTGTGAAGAATCATAAGGTTTGCTTCTAAAGTATTTGGGCAAGCTAAATGAGTTTCATTATCAGCCATGGCCTGCTTCTTTAATAAATTAAAATTGATTTTATATCATTCCTGAATCCTGATTGCTAAAAGGAGATTTATTTGCTTAGGCAACTTCCTTTCTTATTTATGCTGACATGTTTCCGTCATTACATTTTAAGCAGAAAAAGAGGTTTGATGGCTCACCTAGATCCTCAAAAATCACTTCATTTTATGGCTTGAAGACCCCTCCTTATGAACTTGTAAGTGATTCACTTAGTTGTCTGAATCCATATCTTAGTTTGGAAATAAGTGTACTGTTTTGTCCTATATGATTGGATTAGTTGAGTCATCTAATGCAGCATTAAGCTTATTAAATTGTCATATTCACTTGTGCTCAACGTAGGTGCTAGTTGTAATGACCATTGAGCTTCAACCATTGGAATGATCAAGAAAACAAAAACTAGGAAAGGGATGGCATTACACTGAACTTTTTGTTTATGGTGAAACATACAATTATCCAACATTTAGGGAACTTTAAAATTTAAATTACCATTTTGAAATAAATTGTGGCAACTTATTTCTCTTAGCTCATTTTATTACAGCCATCTTGTTATTGGGACAAATAGGTATGTCTTATGTTAAAATATGAAGAAAATATCTCATAATATCTTTATTGTATCTTATATTTTAGAGTAGCTTATATGATCTTGTTATAATTATAGAAATAATTAGTGGATCCTATATATAATCAAGAATATCTAAATTATATATGTATTATTAGGAATGTTTTTATTTTTGTATCATATCTTTATTGTTAGATGATAGCATCCTCTTCTTCTGGCATTGCTTTGTTTTGAATTTTTGAATGGAGTTGCGGAAGCTGCTTGAAATGGAGGAAGAATAGTGTGGATTTGAAGTGGAGAAAATGGGTTTGGGAGAGTGAGAGGTGAGACCAACTCACTAGGAAGGAGTCTAGGAGAGACTACACAAGAAACTACCCTAGAGAGAGTTTAAGAACAAGTGTTTATGGCCAAACTTGGGCAGCATAACTCTTCTCATTCAAGGTGAATTTTACATAAGGTGAGCTCACTTATTTACAATGCTATGGTCTGCCCAAAAGAGCCAAAATTCAAAAATTCAAATTAAAAAGAGAGAGTGCCATGTGGCTAGTCACACTCTCCTTTCCCCTCCCATGCTTCTCATGCGCCTACTTAGCTGTCCAGCCCTCCTTGGTGCACCCTCCTTGCCTCGAAGACCAGCCTAGGGTTTCCTTTGGGCCAATGAAAGCCCAATAGAAACCCTAGGTAGGGTTAGAACCCTAACCCTATTATATCATAGGTTAAAATACAAGACCAAAAATCCTACTCTACTTGGCCCAAATACATGGCCCAATTAATTTAACAATTACAAACTCAAATAAATCTTATTCTACTCTAAACATTTATTTATCTATTTTAAACTAAACCCTAAAGCCTGACCTAAACATGATGATGACTTGTCCTTACTGAAGCCAACTGAGTTCAAGTCTTCTTTGTAGTCTTTGACCAAGGCTTTAGTATTCTTTTATAGTATGAAGGTCTCTCTAAGATACTCTTTACAAATCTTCTTCCTTGAGTTGTTCTCTTCATTGGGCCTACAAAAGATAGACAAAAAACCAAATTAGGTCTATATGTGGTAGTAAGTCCCTGAACAAAGCTTTAAGTCTTCATCCTCCTTATTCGATGGATGTTGTGGCTGGATGGGTTTGCATCATTAGAGGTTATAAAATTTCTTCTCTTTATTATATTGATTTATTTTTCTCAATATTAATAAAGCATTTGTATTGTCCAAAAAACACATTGCTCAATGCCTCCCACTTTCCTATAGTTTAACAGCTCTTTTAAGAGTTTTTTTTTCAGATTTCAGTAATAGTTGAGCACAGCTCCTTATAGAAATGGAAAATAGGAAATATAGACCATGGAACACCCTTTTCCTGAGGAAGACCTGTTTGTTCAGTTAGCCAGGCCAAACAACTTACTTCCCCCTCAATCCGTTACCTTCCCCTCCAATATACCTCGCCCTCTCCTTTTAATGCATGATTTTCATATCCTCCCCTCTAATCTCCTTCTAGCTTTCCTTTTTGGTTTTGCCCCTCTTCTCTCTCTTCTAGTCCCCTCAGCTGCTATGACATGTTTCTTTCTTTTGTACACCAACAAATGTTGTTTATAGGGTCCACTCTCCCGTTCCCCTATTCCTTCGGTTGCTCTCATCCCTTTTCTTCTATATACTTTCATAATGGGCATATCACTAGCACTAGTATAACTGAATTAGTGCTTTGTCTTTTGTATCATGTCATTACCCACCAATGTCAATATAATCTTATTATTTATTAAAATAAAGGTAAATGAAAAATAGGATAAATCTCTTGTGTCTATTGAACACATAGGGTTATGTCCTTATCTCTAGTCGATGTGGGATCTCCAACACACCATTCACGCCAAGAAGTGTGAACTTGTGCGTGAGACTATATATTTATGGGTGGTTCGATAGCAAATAGTAGGTGGCCTAATAAGCCGAACAAACTCTCGTTAGGATATACTCTAAATAACTCTGATACCATATTAAAATAAAAGAAAAAGAAAAATACAATAAATCTCTTATGTCTATTGAACATATAGGGTTATGTTTATATAGAGAAAATCATATAGAAAATATGGACTAAGCCCATTACATAAATAAAAATACCTAAAATATCTAATAATATCTGAAAATATCTAATAATATCTAACATTTTCATAGTATTCCTTTCTGCTCTTTTCCGTCTTCCCTACTTAAGCACTATAATTTGACATCTGAATTAATTTTTTGAGTTATCTATTGTTGATAAAATGGAAAAAGGTACTGGTATATTTGCTCCATGTGAAACACAACCTTTTTACAGCGGACATAGTTTAGAGAAATAAGAAAGTTTCCATTCACCAAATAAACCACACTTTTAAATAGCCCATATGACACTGGTTATTGAGAATGCTAGTACCTTTTTGTGGCCCTTATAAATCCAATGTGCAACATTACTCACAGCAGACTACTGAGAGGCACTGGTACGTTAATCAGGCGAACATATCTGACACGGATATGCTTAGATACGTTTAAAATACATATCAGTAGAGTGTCAAGTAAATAAAAATAAAAGAGTGCTTTATATATGTTGAAAGACTGCTTGTAAGTTAGAACTGTTGCTTTTTGGTACCACTAATAGTCCTTTATTACGTCTTGTTGTCCTTCGGGTTAAACCATAATCCAATAAAAGGTCTGATCGGTGAGGGTCTGCTACTTATTTATTACCCATGCAAAATAAGACGGCACCTACCAAGGATCCCACACCCCGACCCCCTTTTTCCTAAAATAGGCTCATATATAACATTTCACTAGTATATATAACTGTCATTATTTTGTTTTTATATATTTCCATACATAAAATATATAATCTTTGTGATTTATTCCATGAAATCATTTTTAGGAATTGATATTTGAGTACCACTTAATTAAAGAACAAGTGTTGTTGTGATAACAAATGTTGATAGAAGAACTTTCACTTTCACCCCTTATTCGTATAAAACTATAATTTGTATATACATTTGAGTTTCATAAGTTTGACTTGGGTAGTATTTAATAATGATTTTCAATTTTAATATGGTTTCTTAAAAAGAGTACAATAGCATTTATTTCATTTTGTGAATTATATATATGCATAAATACATACTTTAAATGTATCTGAATGTATTGTATCATATCCTATAATCTTTCAAGATGAGACGAATTGTCGTGTCAGATATGTGTTTTATCTGATACTCATATCATATTCATGCAGCATGGGCAGCCTCTAATAGGCCATTTATATCAACAGTGATAATTCTGACTTTATTTTGCCGCTTCAATATTTCTTAGGATGCCTTAGAGCCGCATATGAGTAAGAAGACAATTGACAAGCACTGGGGTGAACATCAACGGAATTTTATAGAAGGGTTGAACAAACAGCTAGAGAAGGATGATAAACTATATGGTTACACCTTAGATGAACTAGTCAAAGTGACATACAACAGTGGAAATCCTTTCCCTGAATTCAACAATGCAGCTGAGGTACTTGTTAGATTGATTGCTCGTAGGCTTTGAACATTTGAAATTGATTCTGAAATTACATGCTTATTCCTAAAACTATTGAAAATGCTCCGTTCGTTCACAATACTGAAGATCTTCCAAGATTTGCAAATTTACACTCACCTCTCATCTTTCTTCAAAAATTACACTTACTCCCTTTTATCCTTTGTCTCTACACAAGGATATATGAATGGTATATATGACTGGAAAAGAAAAATTGAAGAGGGAAGTTGAGATTAATTTAGTTAAATCTCAATTAAGTGTAATGTACTCCGGGTTATTTTTATTCAAAGAAATAAACAACAAAATTCTCTTATATATGAATTATATCTATGAAGAGCATGGGTATAATAATCGATTACAGTATTCAATGGGAGAGTGAATAATCTTCATGATAAACCAAGGGAAATATTTATTATAGCACTTTAAAAACTTAAAATTTCATCTTTTAGCTTCAAAATTGTAAGGGGCTTCATTTCTGACATACTAGGATATCTGTGGTTGCAGGGATGGCTTGAACTTAAGATTGGGGTCAATATTTTGACAAGGAACTTGCTTATTGCTATAGGATAGGAACTGAACATGACAGTTAATGCTAATTAGGGTGGGTACCCAACTAGCATAGTTCCTTTAATTCCAGCCTAGAGAAAAATGATTTTTTCATGCATTTGTTGAGAATGTGAATTTTGGAGTTTTCTCTCCACTTTTCTACTTACATGTCTATTTTTTTTTTTGCTTATATTTTTTATCTATTAAAATTTAGGACTCTAAAAGTTGTCTACAAACTGTAAATATACTAAGTTATGTTTTTGGTGATGTACGACTCTTATAAAGACCATATGTTAGGCAACGCCATTAGTAGTCAGTCACAATAGATTCATCAGTTATCTATTTGTTAGTTATATTTTTAGTTAGTTTTAAAAGATAGTTTTCATTAAAGCATGTTGCTCGTAATTAAGAAGAGAGGTGAAGAGGGAGGAATATCTTATCATTTGCAAGAGAATAGGCCTTGGGTCTTGGGAGGTGCAGTCCAATGAAGAAGTACTGAGTGTGTGTGAATGTTCTATTCTATAAAATAGGAAGTTTGTCCCTATATCTCAGCAATAGATACCAAGTTTCTATCACTAAAAAAGTATTAATATAGCAACAGAGTTTGAAGCTAAACAAATGTAACCGGGAATGAAACAGATTAATAATCTTTATTCCGGTGGTTCTTGTACCATTTCCATTTGTCCTTGTCTTTATGAGATAATTTTCTGTTACGAACCCAAAATCACCTTTCACACAGGACTTCTCCTGTCAACAAAACTGTAATAAAAAAATCATCCCCCTTTCCTAAACTGGACCAACCCTAACCAACTAACTAACCACTCCCTTAACCTTTATTTTTTTACATTTCTCCTATAATACACCTTCCATGTCTTTTCCTTATTTTTAGTCCTAACATTACTCCCCTCAGTCAAAGCAACCTTGTCCTCAAGGTAGAATTTTGGAAACTGTTCTTTGATGGTCGTCACATCCTCCCATGTGGCTGTGTCCCTGTCCCCTTCATTCCATTTTATTAAAATTTGTGGAATATATGCTCCTTGGACGGATAATTCACGTCTATCCAAGATCTCGGTTGGATAAAAATTCACAGCCTGTCCTTGAAACTCTTTAGGCAACTCGAGTTGGACTTCGTGCGGCCCTAATGCTAGCTTGAGTTGAGACACATGGAACACCGGGTGTATTCGAGCTGGGTCTGGCAGTTGAAGTCTAAAAGCCATCGAACCCACCGCTGCTACAACCGGAAAGGAACCATAATATTTGGCTGCCAGCTTCGGATGCAGTCGGTTAGGCATCGATAGTTGCTGATGTGGTTGAATTTTTAAGTAGACCATATCCCCTACTTTAATTGGAGATGGACTTCGGTGATAGTTGGCGAACTTGGACATTTGATCCTGCGCCCTCCTTATGCAGAAAGGTTGGCTTAAATCTGGCATCATCAACACCGGGGCTGTTGTGACTGCTGTTTTCAACTGCTGCATGGCTTCCGTGCTTTCTGCTGTCCACACAAAAATTCCTTTTTTTAGCAACTGCGTCAGGGGCTTGGCTATTCTTCCATAGTATAAATGAATCACCTATAGTACCCCATGAGGCCCAAAAAATCCTCTTAAAGCTTTCAAGGATTTGGGTATTGGCCACTGCAAGATGACTGAAATTTTCTGAGGATCCATTTGAACCCCTTGTCCCTAAATGATGTGTCCCAAATACTGCACCTCCTGCTTGCCAAATTCACATTTTGTGATTTGCGTAGAATGGGTGGTGTTGCAGAGTCTTTAGAAAGTGCTCCAAGTGTGTCAAGTGTTCCTCCCAGGTTCTGCTGTAAATCAGAATATCATCAAAGAAAACCAAAACAAACTTCCTCAAATACGCATGTAAAATGTCATTCATGGTGCACTGAAAAGTGGCAGGCGCGTTAGTTAGTACAAACGGCATAACTAGTGATTCATAATGATTATGGTGGGTACGAAAAGCGGTCTTTTGTATATTTGATTCGTGCATGCGGATCTGGTGATACCCTGCCCTCAGATCCACCTTGGAAAAATAGTATGCCCCATACAATTTGTCTAACAATTCTTCTATCGCTGGAATAGGAAATTTATCTGGGATGGTTGCCTTATTCAAGGCCCTGTAGTCCACACAATCTCCAACTGTCATCCTTCTATACGAGGATCACTAGACTAGAGTAGGGGTTGTTACTTGGTCTAATTTTCCCGATCTTCATCATTTCCTCAACCTGTTTCTCTATCTCCGTCTTCAGTAGATGGGGGTATCTATAAGGTCTCACATTGATAGGATCTACCACTGCTTTAATCGGAATTTTATGCTCATTCTCTCTGTTGGGTGGTAGTTGTTTGATTTCTTCAAAAAACCCCTCCCACTCTTTCAAGACCTTGTTTCAAATCCGCTGTTTGTGACAGCGTTAACCCAGCGAGCTCCTGGTTACTCCTGGACTGATTTGGGCTTGACTAGTCAGTGCTTTTTATTCCCCATACAAGGGACACCGCTTTGATCTCCTTCTCTTTTTTGAGTGCTTTCGGAGTCACCAACGTTCTGGCTAACTTGTGGTGTCCTCTGATGTGCACCTTTTTACCTTCAATGCAAAAATTCATGGTCAACGTCCTCCAATTTACTTTCACTTCCCCCAAAGTTGTCAACCATGCCACCCCCAATATCACGTCCACCCCCTAGCTCAAATAGGAAAAAGGTCTCCTTGATTATATAGTTTCCCAAATGTACCTCTACCTTAGGACAACACCCGCTTGCTGTCTTTTTATGGCCATCCCCTAGCCTCGCAGTATACGTTGGTGTGGGTTCCACATGTAATCCCAAATGACTAACCAACACTGCAGAGATGAAATTGTGACTAGCCTCAACTATCAATTAGCACCATTGTTATTCTATCCTTCACTGTCCCTTGTAATTTCATATGAGGTTGTGTTAGACCCCAACAGAAAAAATGGACAGATCCATTTGTCGATACTCCCTCTCTTCTTCATCATCTAAATTCTGCTCAATCCACCCCCAACAACCCATGATTCTCCTTCGGCGAGCCTCCCTCATCTTTTGCACAAAAGATTACCCTCAAATTCTTCTCTGGACAGCGATGCCCTGAACTGTACGCCCCTCCACAGTGGAAGCATCTTCCTTCTTCCCTTCGTCTCACATACTCCAGGTAGGGGAGTGTTTTGGACCCCTTATTCCTTGAGCCTTCCCCTGGTCGAACCTCTCTGCTTGAGGAGGAAGTCTCCTTTCTTGCATTACTAGCCACACTAGACGACATTGGCCCACTGTTTCCCTATACAATTCTGTGTGGCCTGTTATTCTCGAACGCCCAAACGAAGTTGTATTCTTGTACCCACTGCTGCCACCTTTTTCTTCCTTGAAAGCCTCCTCAACATCCAGAGCAATCTCCATTGCTTTCATCACCTCTTTAGGATCATGGGGTTTGATCTGGTTCTGAATCTTGGGTTGTAACCCAACAAAAAAATAACCTAACAACTGTTCCTCCCCTGTCAGTGGCGCCTGTGACACTAACCTCTCAAATTCTTGAATGTAATCCTCAACTCTCCCATTCTGTTTGAGTTTGGCCAGCTTCTCAAAGACAGAACTCCTCTCCTTTCCCCCAAACCTCGGATTCAATGCCATGGAAAACTCTTCCCAAGAATGGTTCTTGGAATTCTTTCTCTAAAAAGTGAACCAAGAACTGGCACTACCTTCCATGCTGATGAAAGCTAGCTGCAACCTTTCCCGGGCTATGAGACATTTTGCACTTCGAAAAAAATTTCAACTCTGGCCTGCCACTCCATCGGGTCCACTCCCTCAAACATAGGTAGTTACACCCTCCTTGACCACGGTCTCAACTCTGCTTCCTCCTCCACATCCAATTTGTTCCCGTGCCTGGACCGGTCTTCCCTTCTTTCTTCCCCGTTCACCGAGCTCTCTCCTTCGTCAGACAATATGTCCCCCTTCTTGAGGTCCCGCAACATTTCCTTTATGTCCAGAATGCTCTCCTTTAACCCGTTAATGTCTGCCCTCATTTTCACCATCAACCTTCCTTGTTTGTTGGTTAATTTCTCCAACGCAACCATCCTCTGTTCCATCCTCACTTCCTTCACCTCTGACTACCTCTTGGATCTGGCTGGTCGGACCAAATTGCTACGAACCTAAAAACAAGCAACCAAAGATAGGCCAAGAACACAGAGAGATACAGTTAGAACATTCACAAAGGAAACAATTATTCCTTTCACACAGGACTTCTCTTGTCAACAAAACTGTAATAAAAAAATCATCCCCCTTCCCTAAATCGGTTGGTCTTTATTTAAAGACAAACCCTAACCAACTAACTAATCACTCCCTTAACCTTTATTTTTTACATTTCTCCTATAATACACCTTCCATGTCTTTTCCTTATTTTTTGTCCTAACATTTTTCCGTATAGATTGTAGTTTTTTTTTTTCTTTAAATATTTTCACAATTTTATTTGGTTATTCGAATTTTCTATAGTTGGATTGATATTGAGACTAGTCTCTCCTATCTTGTGATGAAGCTAATCTTGTATAGTCATCTGTAGTAATGATGAAATTACAATTGTCAGTTCTATGTGCTTTTATATTTAAATGCTGTCTGTAACTACTTCTGCCCCTTCCACACAGGTTTGGAACCATGACTTCTTCTGGGAATCCATGCAACCAGCAGGGGGTGATATGCCCAAACTAGGTCTCCTTCAACAGATTGAAAAGGATTTTGGATCATTTACGAATTTTAGAGAGAAGTTTGTAGAAGCTGCCCTCACATTATTTGGTTCTGGTTGGGTTTGGCTAGTTTGTAAGTCCATTCCTGATTGACCTCCCCATCTGGGGTCTCCCAATCCTTCTAAAATAATGTTTTAGTTTTTCAAATTCCATACATGCCATAAAATCCTTGGACTTTCCTTGTAATAAGAGCCTCGGTTATGTTTTATCTGGAGTGGTTGTTAAATTGTAATTGAGAATATTTAATTTTCTATGATTAAGGTAGGTAGTAACTAGTCTTTTCTCACTAGAACAATTGCTTTTTAAGAGTTGTTGGGTAGAGTAGAACTGTTCAGATATATATTATGTTATATAATATGTTTCTCTAATAATGCTGATGATTGATGCTAATATTCATTGGTTGTTTTAGTGAAGAGAGAAGAGAAAAAACTGGAGATAGTCAAAACATCAAATGCCATTTGCCCAATTGTGTGGAATCACATAGTAAGTTCATTTCCATTTTCCTCCTTAAAATTTATTTGATTTAATATTGTAAATGAAGTTAATTATCTTTTCTCATGCAGCCACTTATCAATTTGGATTTGTGGGAGGTATGCCCCTCCAAACTACATCTGCAAATTACTTAATGAAAACCTTTTTATATAGTCATCACTGAGACTTTTTTTTTCTTTACTGCAGCATGCATACTATCTGGATTACAGGGTATGTCTAACCATCATAAATCATCTGATATTTTCCGTAAAGGCATTAACTTAACAATCATTGCCACTTTTGAACAGAATGATAGAGCAAAGTATGTGGATGTATTTATGAACCACCTTGTATCTTGGGAAGCTGCAGCAGCCCGATTGACTTGGGCAGAGGCTTTGGTAAACTTGGGAGAACCAAAAATCCCCATTGCATGAAAATATTGAAATGCTTAATGATTATAGTGGTGGCTCCGGCCATATGACATCCTACTAGGTGGAGTTGGTGAAGGAAATGAGTTTGTTTCAGTCTTCATTTGAGTACAACTTTTGTAGTGCCCTATGTGCTTCTTTCTGGTTGTCAAATTTTGCAGTGTTTAGGATTGAGGACAACCTGTCATTTGGGGAAATCTAGTGAAGAATGTATAACAAGAGAGATAAAAAGCATTATCTTGGAGTTATTATGGTCTTATAGTATGAATGTTATTATTAATGTGGCAAGAGGCTATTAAATTTTGGAACAAAGCACCACAATATGCAGTTATACTGATATAAGTAGAACACAAATCTCTTTTAGATAAGCTTTTTTTACCATACTTTTGCATGTTGAAGCTGGGGACTGTTCAAGGTTCGTTATGTTCTGTTATTAATTTAGTATTATATGTATGCTAAATGTTTACTCTGAACCACATGTTGAACTCTTTATTTAATAATTATTTTATAAAAATGTAAATTTAATAAACTAATCATTGAATTATGTGATATCATTTATACGTACTTCAATTTTAAATAAGCTAGACATTTATTGGTATGAATCACGTTACCAACTTTAATGTTGGTATGAGAAGTTTAAATAATTTAAAGAAAATTTATGAAACTATTTTTACCATCCTTATAAATATCTATATGCTACATTTTTTTATTAAAAATAATGATAAATAGTAGATTAAGTACAATAAGTATTGAGAGATATTTCATTTTTATTATAATAAAAAAATATTTTTTTAGTACAAATTTTTTTGTTTTATTAATTTTGTTTAAACTCAAGTTAAGGTAATAATTGGACATTATTGGGTCTTTAAT
>Ga0123341_1002608_pt1 | contig 14969 bp, 20 predicted proteins | sample Turbeapinknodule_FD_89959 | JGI IMG/M metagenome (GOLD analysis project Ga0123341, IMG submission 89959) | Root nodule microbial communities of legume samples collected from Mexico - Turtle bean Mexico pink nodule | ecosystem: Host-associated > Plants > Roots > Nodule | place: Mexico: Nepantla... | reverse complement strand
TGCTAGGGTTGTGTGCCTTTAGTACGGTTCTACAGAGCATATTTTCTCTGAGTTTTTGGGTGTTCTTGTTGCTACCTTGAGCGTCGGAGCGCCATCGGCAGCAGAGGCGCCACCTTGTGTTTTTAGGTTCTCAGAGAGGTTTTCTGTGGTGTGGACTTGAAGGTCACGCGGAGTCAAGCTGGTGAGGCGGTTCGTGACGAGGCAACGCTCTCACGATAGGTCAACCGGCAAGATCACTAAGCAATATAAATGTTACAGAAATCACCTTCATTTCAAGAAAGAATAGATTCCATTTGATGCTTGAAAATAGAATATATTGCAAGATTAACACTTAAAGCTAAGTCAATATCAAATAAATTCCTTAAATATTCAATAAGTTTTTTTTTTCATTTTTTATATATAAATATTGTCTACTTACACTTTAAGATATTTAGGATTAATTATGTTTCACCTATCTTATTTCATAAATTTTATTTTTTAAGCTGTTTTCCTACATTTTATTATCATATTTAAAGATCTTTACGGTGTTTTATTCATTTATAAAATATTATCAAGACGTTGAGGCGTGAAATATTAATTTTCAAAATTGTAGTTTTGAATGAACCCATTTCAGGCAGGGCAGGCAGGGCAGGCAGGGCAATCGATTGTTTCCTCATTTATTGTAATATCCTCGTCAACTAAAACATTTACCACAAAACTCCAACTTTGACTTAGCATTCGCACAGGCTCTCTTGGATATGGCAACAATTAAAGTCATGGAATTCAGATCTTGTTCCCAAAATTAGACAACACCCACTTCACATCTCACTTGTCAGCTGATCCACAATGGAGAAATTTTCAATTTTGTTGTCTTTGGTGATGCTGGGTCTGGCCATTTGTAATGTGGGGAGAGTGGAAGGAGCTCAAAAAGCTCCTTGGAGGATTCAGACTCTCTTCTCTGTGGAGTGTCAGAACTACTTTGACTGGCAAACGGTTGGACTCATGCATAGTTTTAGAAAGGCGAAGCAACCGGGACACATAACGCGTCTTCTCAGTTGCACTGAGGAGCAGAAGAAAACTTATAGAGGGATGCATTTAGCTCCCACTTTTGAGGTGCCCTCGATGAGCAAACACCCAACAACTGGTGACTGGTAAAGTAGAATCAGTGTTTGCTAGAAGTTGAATCAGCTTCAGGAGTTTAATTTGGGATGAAAAAGAGTATATTGGTTTTGTGTGTTGTAGTTTTATTGAGAACTGATCTGCTATCATTAGCACTGGTTCTGATTTTCCTATGTTACTGCCACTCTGGTGGTACAGTTTTGCACAATGCATGATGTGTGATTGTGTTGACCTTAATCTTTGCAAAATTTTGTGCGTTTCTGTGCTAGCTAATTTATAGTGATTGTATGTCTTGATTTGTGTTTACATCGGTTTGTTATCTAAACTTATGTGCATTGGTTTGTATGAGTGTCTTTTACTTAAGTGATCTCTTTTGACGTAGACAAGATAACTTTTATTAAAGCGTGTTGTTCAAGGATATACTATTTTAATTGTGAGTGAAGACCTTTCTAGTTATTTGACTTCTGCTCCTCTGAAATTAATGCTGGGTGTTAGTTGAATATTGTGCTGCTTCTGCCTCTTTTGTTTTTTTTTTGACATTGAATAGTGCGACTACTTTTGTATTGTAAGTGGTTGATCCTACCATTCCCGTTTTTACAGGGATGTGAGTTTTAGTCTTTTGCAAAATAAGACACATGAATACCATATTGCAGAAGTAAATTAGTGACATCCCTTTCCTATAATTAGTGACATCTACTATGCAGGTACCCTGCAATAAACAAACCTGCTGGGGTTTTGCACTGGCTCAAATATAGTAAAGATGCAGAGAATGTTGACTGGGTTATTATCCTTGATGCAGACATGATAATCCGTGGCCGAATTGTACCTTGGAAACTAGGTGCAGAGAAAGGAAGACCTGTTGCCGCCTATTATGGGTATTCACTAATATCTAAATATTTAGTTAGTCCATTTTTAGTGTTATAGTGTTAGTAGTTAGATATTCACACAGTGGAAGGGTGTAATTGAGCTAGTGTAGCTTCATTATGGCAAAGAGCAGATTATGAGAACATAAAGCTTTGAAGACCTAGATGTTTTCATTTCACATATTTGTTTCGATGAGAGAAGGAAGGTTCAAAGCATGTAATGGTAAATTTGAAAATATAAACTTCACTAAAATCCAAGCTAGAAAGATTTTGTATCGTGACTCTGAATCAAGTTATGAAACTCGTCTGAATTTCTTGAAACAGTACAGATATCTTGTATTTTTTTATTCAGTGTTTATATCACTGGATCACCATGAAAACATGCCATAAACAAAACAAAAGTTCCTTCTCTAGGTACTTAAGAGGTTGTGACAATATATTGGCTCAACTGCACACAAAACACCCAGAACTTTGTGACAAAGTAGGTGGACTTTTGGCAATGCATATAGATGACCTGCGATCTTTGGCATCTATGTGGCTTTCAAAAACAGAAGAAGTACGGCAAGATAGGGCTCACTGGGGAGTAAACATAACTGGTGACATATATGAGAAAGGATGGATTAGTGAGATGTATGGATACTCTTTTGGTGCAGCAGAAGTGAGTTGACCCTTTAAAATGTTTACTGTATTTTGTAGATTGCTATGGCCCTAACTATTAAGCACTTTATTGAACTATTTAAATTTCACTATTTGTTTTGCTTTTATCCTTCGTTCGCCCTTTTCATTTGGCTTTTCTTCTGCTGTTCACAGGTTGGGCTCAAACACAAGATCAATGATAACTTGATGATTTACCCAGGTTACGCACCCCGTGAGGGAGTTGAGCCAATTCTTCTTCATTATGGGCTTCCATTTAGGGTTGGGAATTGGTCATTTAGTAAGGCTGACCATGATGAGGATGAGATTGTTTATAGCTGTGACCAGCTCTTTCCTCAACCTCCTTATCCCAGGGAGGTATGTATACCAACATATTAATTGGAGGAAACTAGTGTCTTTTAGAAAACTACTTCTTATTCCAGTGGCATTGTTGTCTCAGTCCTGTAGAGAAGCATATATATTCCCTTTGATGTGTATAAATAAGACTCAGCATTTTAAGCCTAATGTTTTAGTCATTATACTGAATGAATGCATCCGTACATCAGTGTTTTTTTTTTTTCAAGTTTTAATGAATTTTGAAAATTTATTATTGCAGGTAATGCAGTTGGAAATAGATCCTAATCTACGGCGAGGACTATTTTTAAGTATAGAGTGCATAAATATTCTAAATGAAGCTCTTCTGTTACATCATGCAGCTAACGGCTGCCCTAAACCAGCATGGTCTAAATATGTGAACTTTCTTAAAAGCAGAGCCTTTGCTGAACTAACTAAACCAAAAACTGTAACTCCTGCTACTCTACAAATGATGGAGGATGCAGTACAAGAACATATTGATCATGATGCTACCCGGCCATATCCTAAAATCCATACTGTTTTTTCCACTGAATGCACACCATATTTTGACTGGCAGACTGTAGGGCTTATGCATAGTTTCCGTTTAAGTGGGCAGCCAGGAAATATCACTAGACTTCTTAGCTGCTCTGATGCGGACTTAAAGCTATATAAAGGCCATAACCTGGCTCCCACCCATTATGTTCCTTCTATGAGTCAACATCCATTAACAGGCGATTGGTAATTCTGTCTGTATTTCAATTGTATTATGTTTGTCTTCTTAGTTAATTTCTATTTCTGCACTTACAGTAGGGAAATAGCAATCAACAAAAGTGGTTATAAAGTCAAGCATGAAATGGGCAAAGACTAATCTTCGCAACATCCTTTTGTTTTTTCAGAAGATTTTAAAACTAATTTAGCTAAAAGCATTTCATCTTGATGAACTTCTCCTGATGATAAAATTAAGATTTTATCTGAAACTATATTCGCTATGGTCAAATTTGTTATCTGCCTTGGTTGATTTTTCTTTTTCAATTTCCATTTTTCTCTGATTTTTATTTCGAGTGAAAGAAAACTGTCTGCTTGCTGACAGGGAACCTAGACTATGAGTAACAGATATATCTTCTCAACTTTATTTCCCTATTAAAACAAATGAAACCTTCTAAACCCAAGCTGGATGTGATTATTATGCATTACGTATTGGGGTAGCTTTTGATGTTCTAAACATACGATTCTGGGTTTAGTCCATCTGGGACTGGTGGGACCACCACCAAACTTCATTTATTTATTTAATCTGCAACACTACTCACTGTGGCAGGCCTCCACAGAGGAGTGTCTGGATCTGTGAGGAACAATAAGAGTGAAGGGAATTATAGATTTAAGCCGTAGCATGGAGATAACAATTACTGCAGTAACTTTTTAGGAGGTCCCTGAGTGGAGAGAGTAGTTTGCAAGGCAGTTAGGGAGACTAATTGTAAGTTATTGGTCATTGATTGTTTGGGAGATAGAGGGAAGATGGTAAGGCATAGATCACCTGATACATGGATAGGTGACTTATGGTGTATAGTCTAATCCTTTATCAGTCAATACTTCCTTGCCTAACATTACCTTTCGTTGCTGGAACAACCTTGTCCCCAAGGTTAAAATTTGGAAATTGGTCTTTTATGGTGGAAATATCTTCCCATGGGCCGCTTTGGGACCACCCTCCTGCCATTGCACCAACACTTGTTGTATTGGCTCACCCTAGTGTTGGATAGCCAAAATTGTTTGTGTAATTCATTTGGCAATTGTCTCTCAATTGGATGAGTTCCTACTATTAGTTTCAATTGAGATGCTTGGTAAACTGTATGTATGCGGGAAGCCTTGGGAAGTTGTAATACATAAGCCACAAACCCTACTTGTTTGAGGACAACAAAAAGACCCTAGTAACATGTTGACAATTTTGGGTGTAACTGCATAGGCATGGTTATCAAACTCGCGAGCTAACTCGTTAACACATTTGAGTTTATGTTCCCACTCACCCTGGGCGAGTTAACTAGAAAGCAAAATCGTTTTAAGAGAAAACTTGGTAGACTCGTTGTAAACTCGGTGAACTTTCTTGAACTTGCAAGTCTGCAACCGAGTTGGCGAGTCTAGATAGACTTTTTTTAAACCCTGTTAGGAATGAAGAAAATAAATATAGGATTGATATCCCTTGTGTAAAATACACATAGGGGTCTTTATTTATAGATGAAAATAATAACAGAATCAATAACATAATAACAGAATAATATAAACTATGGGCTAAGCCCGTTACATTCAACACTCCCCTCAAGTTGGTGCATATAAATCATATGTACCAAGCTTGTTACAAATATAATCAATACTAGATCCCCGTAAAGATTTAGTGAAAATATCTGCTAATTGATCATTTAAATTAACAAATTCAGTCTTGATGTCTCCAGACACATTCTTTTCTCGAATGAAATGACAATTAATCTCAATATGTTTGGTCCTTTCATGAAAGACGGGATTTGAGCTAATATGAAGAGCAACCTAATTATCACAAGTGAGTGTCATTTAAATGACTTCTCCATATTGCAATTCTTCGAGTAACTGTTTAAGCCAAATAAGCTCACAAGTAGCTGAAGCCATAGCTCTATATTCCGCTTCAGCACTAGATCTTGCCACAACATTTTGTTTCTTACTCTTCCAAGAAATTAAATTATCACCAATAGAAACACAATATTCGGAAGTAGATATTCTATTAGACGAGATCCTGCCCAATCAGCATCTGAATAACATACAACTCTAGTATGATTATTGTGACCATATAACAAGTCTTTTTCAGGACAACCTTTAATGTATTTCAATATACGAATGACTGCATTCCAATGATCAACACATGGTCAATTAAGGAATTGACTCACCACACTAACAACAAATGAAATATCTGGACAAGTGACAGTAAGATAGTTCACTTTTCCGACTAATCTTTTGTACTCCTCATGATTTGAGAAAGGCTCCCCTGACTAGGTAGGAGTTTTACATTAGGATCCATAGGTGTCTCAACAAATTTTGAATTTGTTAATTTAGTTTCCTCCAAAATATCCAATGCATATTTCCTCTGAGAAATAGCAATACCATTGTTTGATTGTGCTGCCTCAATTCCTAAGAAATATCTAAGTTTGCCAAGATCTTTGGTCTAAAAGTGTTTACAAAGGTGTTGTTTTACCTATAAGATGCCATGGTGATCACTTCCTGTAAGAACAATGTCATCAACATTTAGTACAAGATAGATACACCCAACACTCGAGTGACGGTGAAAAAAACGAATGATCTGCTTCAGTGCGAGTCATACCAAACTATTTAACAACTTTGCCAAAATTTTCAAACCAAGCCCTGGGAGACTGCTTGTGACCATATAAGGATTTGTGGAGACGACATACCAATCCAGAAGACTCCCCCTGAGCAACAAAGCCGGGAGGTTGCTCCATATAAATTTCTTCCTGCAAATCCCCAATAAGAAAGACATTTTTGACATCCAGTTGATAAAGAGGCCATTGTTGAATAACAACCATGGCTATGAATAAGCGAACTGAAGCCATCTTTGCTACTATAGAAAAAATATCACCATATTCTAAACCAAAAAATTGGGTATAACCCTTAACTACAAGACGAGCTTTGAGATGATCAATAGTACCATTAAGACTAATTTTAATAGCAAAGACTCACCTGCAACCAACAACAAATTTCCCAGAAGGTCAACAAACGAGTTAGACGACTAATGGATAATAAGTTAAAGAGAGACCCATGAACATAAAGAACATTGTCAATAGATCAAGAAGGAAGAAGATGAATAGTACCAACACCATGGGATGAAACCCTAGAGCCATTGGCCATGGTAATGGTTGGTAAATAACCGGAGGTAGACAAAGAAGAGAAAAAAGATTTATTACCAGTTCAAACACAGTATTACGCTCCCTGCCTTCAAATCTTCTATTCAAAGCAGTTGTGAAATCTTCCCACGATGGGTTCCTGGACTTTTGAGGCCAAAATTTGAACCAATAGTTGTTGTCTCCTTCCATACAAATGAGAGCCAAATATAATTTTTCTTTTTGAGAGGCATTCTTTACTTCAAAAAAATTTCCAGCTCTTGCTGTCCATCCTAACATATCATTCCCTTCAAAAGTGGTTAATTCCACCCTTTTAGTCCAAGGTCTCAGCAGTTCTTCTCCCTCTTCGTCTGATTTGTTACCTTGGACAGATCTTCCTTCCTTCTTTTTTCATCATTAACTGAATTTTCCTCTCCTTCTGACAACTTCTCACTTTTCTTGATTTCAAGTAGAAGTTCTTTGATTTCTTTCATGTTTGGCAAGGTGTCTTTCATAATAGCTATATATGCTTTCAATAATCTTTCCTTGTTCATTGGCCCATCTTTCCAACATACGTAGTCGACTCTCCATTTTGTCTCCTAGATGATGTATCCAACAGATTGCACCAAACTTGTTATCTACCTCCTCAAAGAATAGAAACAAGATAGAGAAGAACGTAGACTAAGACTCTTCTTTCTGTATTGTTTCAGCACTTATCAACTTTGAACACAAACATCAGCTTACAAATGAAATCTTTTCCTTTCACACCGGGCACATTCCCTATCGCAACAACTGAAAACTCTCTTTCCCCAACACTCACAAGAAAAGACTATATATAGACTTTCTCAGAAAGTCTCACCTCGACTAACTTAACTAATATTTTTGAATTTCTTTCTATAATACACTTTCCATTTCCCCTCATTACTTTCGTGCCTAACACAATCATACTCAGATAAAGCACTGGCACAAGGACATAAATCAACACTCAAGCTCCAACGGTTGTATTCAAGACAACTATAAATCGAAGTTTTTCTATGCAAAAATGACAAAGAATTCTAAGAGTTTCTACATGAATTTACTGTTGTCCATACAATAGTTTGCATAAATCTTATATGTGCTAAATCAAAACATCGTCTACTAGACGACTTAGAGAAAATGAACTTTGTGTGGAAGTATTTTCTCATACAAGGAGCCTTAATAGATTATATCTCTCTAGTGAGTTTCCTTGTAATAATTTTCAAACAATTTTTCTTATAAGGTCAGGAACGGCATTGTATACTGGGGAAAGCCATAAGTGGTTTAGTGTTAAAGAATATTTGTGTTTTATCTCAATGGAGTTCTACTGTGTACTTCTATGTAGTGCATGTCTTGATCTTTAAATTGTATAACATTGGTATTGATAAGGTGCAGAGAATAACTAATTGCTTATTTGTATGACATTTGTGTCACAATCTACTACTCATCTGTCTTTTGTTGATGTTTTACAGCTGAAATGGTATATAAATATCTTGCTCCACTACTCTAAATGCACAATAATTGAGATCCTATCACCTTTAGATGTTTATTTAGATGAATTATTTAGACATTAGGTAAAGAAATGAATTTCTCTGTTTTATATCAGGTATCCAGCCATTAACAAACCAGCTGCTGTTCTCCACTGGATCAATCATGCAAATATTGAAGCTGAATTCATAGTGATTCTAGACGCTGATATGATAATGAGAGGCCCAATTACCCCATGGGAATTCAAAGCTGCACGGGGTAAACCTGTTTCAACTCCCTATGAGTAAGCGTGTGAATTCAATTTATCATTGTAAAACCTATTAGTGCTGTTGGCATCAATGTATTGTGGATGTTGTGGTCTTTCTGGGTTTTGTCTTGGTATGGTGATTCATTTGTTGTTTTTTTTTTTACATGCTAGCTACCTTATTGGCTGTGACAATGAGCTTGCAAAATTGCATACAAGCCATCCCGAGGCTTGTGACAAGGTTGGTGGTGTAATCATCATGCATATAGATGATTTGAGAAAATTTGCTTTACTTTGGCTGCATAAAACTGAGGAAGTTCGGGCTGATAGAGCTCATTATGCAAGAAACATAACAGGAGACATATATGAATCGGGTTGGATCAGCGAGATGTACGGTTACTCCTTCGGTGCAGCAGAGGTATTTTGTTTTTAAATTTTCACAATTCATACTCAGCATAGATGTTCATCTAAGCACAAGCATGGGAGGCAACACAGAAATTCTAAATGCTTTTATATTATATGTTATAATTTGGACATGGTTTCCTTTCTGAACTTTTCATGCTTTATGAGTCTTCACATGATTATATGCTCTATATCTTTCTGTGGATTGAAATGATCATCAAATTTCATCCCCCATCGTACCCTCTTTAAATTATGAGCAGGTTTCACTGTATAACCTGTAATGCTGTTGATGCAGTTGAAATTGAGGCATACTATAAACAGAGAGATTATGCTATACCCAGGATATGTTCCTGAACCAGGAATCAAATATAGAGCTTTTCACTATGGATTAGAATTCAAAGTTGGGAATTGGAGTTTTGACAAGGCAGACTGGCGAGAAGTCGACATGGTTAACAGATGCTGGGCCAAGTTTCCAGAGCCACCAGACCCATTAACACTAGATCACAATGATGAGGAGAATTTACAGCGAGATTTTCTCAGTATAGAATGTGTGAAGACACTAAATGAAGCATTGCGCTTGCATCATGAAAAAATGGACTGCCGCAAAGATGGTTCCATATCCAAATTAAACGTCTCTTCTACATTAGGCAATTTCAGTAAAAATTTTGAATCAAAGGAAAATCATAAGTCAGCAGATTATTCTGGGGAAATGGTTAGCGTTCAAAAAGACGGGACAGGGATACCTAGTTCCTTCAGGTGGTGGGTGTTATTTTTATGTGCATTTTCTGTATTTGGATTCTTGGTAATAGTTTTTTTGGTGCATTCTAGTCATAAAAGAAAAGGAATGAAAATGAAACACCATAGAACCAGGAGAAGAAACTTGTAACCAGGATAGAAGGAGGGACATCACTTGAACCGTCTTGCCTCTTTAATCATTTTGCTTCTCTTATTCTACGTCGTAAAGCATGCAGGTAAAGAATTTAAGACTACCCTGCAGTAAAGTGATCATAAATTGAAGGGACAAGTTATATTACTTGAGAGATTTTGGTTTCATTCCCATAGAGCATGATCATATGAACGTTCGAGACCTCTCATTTGGACAGGTTTGAGAGTGCTTGTACTATATTTGTACCCAGAATTCATGAAAAGATTAGCAACATGGAATGAGATGAGAGAATCAAATTCTGCACCTTAGATGTTCAAATTTGTTGGTGTTGAACTGGGATTGTCCTCCCGATCAGGGGATTGATTCACTCACAGCAAAGGCATTTGATGAGTTGTGAATTGTGACTGTCTTTTCAATCATTCTTGTAACCTTTTATCCCTCACACTAAGGGATTTGTAAAATGATTGACCACCTATTATTCTAAGTATGATTACTATTATAAAAAAAACTGAGATAAACAAATGAGAAAAAGGAAGAAAAATGATATGAAAAGAAATATTTTTTTCTATTTTATTTTTCTTTCTTAAATTAAAGCAAAAAATCTGAATATATACAAGCAATACACTCATTCTAAGTATAGTTAGAGATACATAATAAAAAATAGAGAGCCAATAAAAACTAAAATAAGAAAAGAAAAAATAAATATTAGTTTTCTTTTAGAAGTCTTGTATCCATATCATTTGTTATTACATTATTGTCAACAAAAGATGATATATTTGTAAAACTGTGCAGGAGAAGGACAAAAATCAATTAATTATTGTTCTCATATTGTTTAGGGTTTAGGGTTTTCCACCAAAATAAAGAAACTAAAGTAAAATAAAAAATATTTATAATCCACATTTCATATATTTATTGGTGAGGGACAAAGAAGTCATGGCAAATCTGCATGTCAATAAAAGCAGAGGATTTACCTAAAGAGAAGGGTGAGTAAAGAGAAGGGTGAGATTGAAGTTTTTTCTTAAAAGGGCTGCACAAATTGGGATTCCACTCGCTGTGATGCATTTCTTCTCCATACCCATTGATAAGAACCATTAACAAAAAAAAAATATTCAATTGTTCTTTTCAAATGGTAAAATCTAAAAGTTAAAAATATCTTTTAGATCGTACAACGTCAAAAAGTTCACAAATTGTGCAATTTAGAAAAGCTTATAGATTGTGTAATCGAAAAATTTCTGAATTGCACTATTTATAAGTCATTATTAGCTTTCAAATTACACAATTTAGAAGTCATTTTTTTCATAAAAAAGACTCCGAGATTGCACAATTCAAAATTGTGCAATCTGAAAGCCAAAAACGACTTTTGAATTGTGCAATTTGGAAACTATGTGACCTTTTTTTGTTGAAAAATGGATGAGTGGTGGTTAAGATTATGCTTAGTGTTTTTTTAAATCTTTAGTCACATTAGGTTTATAGATAAAAGTAAGTTTCTCCTAATGTAATATAGGGTCAACCTAGGTCAATCTAAGAAAAATATGTTTATGAAGTTCATTGTATGATATTCTCTCTTTCGCAAATTAAAATAGGGGAATTTGAATTGAAATTGTATTGAAAAAACAAACTAGAACGTAAAATAAAGTGTAGAATAGATTGTCTAGAGACAATCGTCGAATAAACCGTCTACCAACACTTAAAATGTAAATAACTGAAAAGTAAATGAAAAAAATGTAAAAGGTTTGAAAGTAAACTTAAACCTAAACTAAAAGCGTGAATAAAATGGACAAAAATCAAATATGCAGTAAAGAACTGAAAAACAGAGTATGCATTAGAAGCTTGAAAGAAAATTGTGTAAAATGATTTAATGAATGTAAGAATGTAAATCGAATCAAAACTAAAGTCTAATTATAAAACAAAAGTGAAATGCAAATGAAGATATGTAAAGAAAAAGCTAAGTACAACTTTTAGACAGTCTAGTTGAAAATCATCTACTAGACCGTCTAATAGTTATCCTGAAGAAAAAGAGAGAACTTCCTTCATGTGACTCTTTGACAAGGAATTTCCGATATGTTCCTTGAGCTATACAAAGTTTTCCTTCTCTAAACAAGTACCCCTTCGAAATATAGAACCCTCCTTGCGCCCTATGTTTACAAATAGCAAAGGTGGATGCAAAATCATGATCATGCTCATATAGTTCAAGTATGTTATCAAATCCAAGAATATGGGCTCCAAGTTTACAAAATAAGGCATGTCTCCTTGATATAGCAACTGCCACAATGTTTGTCTTGCTTTTCTTATATTTAATAACATAAGGAAACTGTTATAGAAATTTCATCCACTTTTCATGTCTTTTATTCAACTTATGTTGACCCTTCAAATATTTCAAAGACTCATGATCACTATGAATACAGAATTATTTAGAAGCCAGATAGTGTTTCTGAGTTTGTAGGGTCCTCACAAGTGCATAAAGCTCTTTATCATAAGTGGGATAACTGAGGGTTGCACCATGTAATTTTTCAATAAAGTAAGAAATTTGGAGCCCATCCTGCAACAACACAACACTTATGCCTACTCCTGATGCATCACACTCTAGCTCAAAAGTTTTTGAAAAGTTAATAATTACTAGAATGGGTGCATTGGTGAGTTAAGCTTTTAGCCTTTGGAAGGTTTTCTCATTCTTCTCTCTCCAACAAAATGGAGTGTCTTCTTCACCAACTTATTGAGAGGTGAAGCTAGACTAGAGAAGGTTGGAACAAAATGTCTATAAAAGCTTGCTAATCGATGAAAGCTCCTAACATCTCCCACATTTTTTGGTATTGGCCACTCTTGTATGGCTTTGATTTTCTCGGGGTTAACATGTACCTCATTGTTATTTACTACGAAACCTAGAAAAAAATACAATATCAACACAAAAGGTGCATTTTTCTACATTAGCAAACAAATGATTATTTTTAAGAACTAATAAAACTTCCCTAAGATGATTTAAATGTAGTTCTAAACTATAACTATAAACTAAAATCAATATAAACAACAACAAATTTTCCTATACAATCCCAAAGAACATGATTCATAAGCCTTATATTAGGTGAATTAGTAAGCCCAAACGGCATCACCATACTCGTATAGTCCAAATTTGGTCTTAAAAATAGTTTTTTACTCATCACCCTTTTTAATTCTAATTTGATGATAACCACTATTTAGATTAATTTTAGAAAATTTAGTGGACCCATACAATTCATCAAGCTTATCATCAAGTCCTGGAATTGGATGCATGTACTTGATGGTGATATTATTTATGGCTATACAATCACAAAAAATTCTCCATTTCCCCTCTTTCTTAGGCACCAACAAGACAGGTACAACATAAGGGTTTAGGCTTTTTCGTACCAAGCCCATCTCCAAAAATTCTTGAACTTGGGATTCTATCTCCATGGTTTCATTTGGATTACTAACTCTAGGAACTAAATCTTTTTTATGTTCTATGCCCCTGAAAGATGACCGATCCTTCCTTAGGGAACACATCACCAAACTCTTTTAAAAGTTCTTTATACAAGAAGGTAAAACACTAGATTTAGAAAATGTTGCAATGCATGTAAGTGCTCCTTTACAAAGAATGAGGCTTGAAGGTTTCCAAATAGAAGAACTCTTTTTATTTATGTTTTTAGTAAATTGGTCTCCTGCATGACCTCGTGGGAAAGAATACTCTTCTCCCATGCCTCAAAATTATCATAAGGACTACTTTTTGGTTTTCTGTAATTTTTTTTTTCATTTTCATCTTTACTTGATCTTGTATTACATGTGATGGTGTAAAAGGAAAGAGTACAAACTTTTTTTCTTTATGGGTGAAAGTTGTCTCGTTGGTAAGCCCATTGTGTATGATTTTATTTTCAAATTGCCAAGGCCTCCCAATAAAATATGGCAAACTTTCATGGGTACTACATCACATAAAATGTTATCATTGTAATTATCCATAGAAAGATTGACTTTCACCTCTTGATTTACAGTCAAATTCCCATCTTCATTCAACCACTGCAATTTAGGGTTGGGAATGTTGGAAGTTCACACATCTTTTCCTTACTTTAGATTCTTGGAGGTTTATTCTTTAGTTTTATCTTGTGAATAACTTTTTTTTTAAAAAGCTTTCATTTTAGGCATCACTATGCTACTTGACATCTCAGCTAGGCTGACACCTCAAGTAACAACAATCATTTGCCATCACATGAAAAAAGTATTATTAAAAAAAGAAAAAAAAAAGAAAATACAAAAATATGGGGGGACTAGACCAAAACCTATATGTTAACAAAAACGATACATAGGTAAACTATACCTATTAATAAAGAATTCTAAGAACAGACTAGATTGAAGCCTAAGTTATTATCTTGTGAATAACTTCCCTCCTTCTTGTACTCTCTTTTATACTCTTTCTCGGGATAGGAGTTAAAGTAAGAACTTTATTTACGATTTGATCCTTTTCTCAAATTTTGTTGTTCTACTTTAATACAAAGTTGAATCAAGTGATTAAGATCCCTGTGACGCAAAAGTTCTACTTTATCTCTTATCTCAAAACTAAGACCACTTAAGAACCTAGATATGGTGGTATTTTCTTCTTCCCTAATGGAGGCTCTCATCATGTATAGTTCCATCTTTTGCCTATATTCTTCTACACTCATATTTCTCTATTGGAGCCTTTGGAGTATGGTGACACCTCAATGAACTCATAAGATCATTCCAATATAAAATTGGAGGTTCATTATGGAGGCATCTCTCTCTTTCTAGGAAAGTCAATCAATACATAGCATTGTTTTGACAGCTTAAGGGGGTTAGGGGTACTTTTCTTTCCTTGCTTACTTGGTGATAGGCATATAGTTGTTTTACCTTTATTTCCCAATTTAGTTAGATTTCAACATTTTTCTTCCCATGAAAGTGAGGTATGTCAACTTTGACTTTAAGGGTGTGTTTGGATTGGGGAGAGGATTTGAGGGAGTGGATTTAGAGTGATTTGAGAGGAAAGTGTAAAGAAAGTGAGGTTGTTTGGATTATGGTATATTAGAGTAGATTTGTGAGGAAAATTTATTGAAGTTTGTGTGTGATAGGATGGTTGTAAGGAGATTTTTATTTTTTTTTAAATTGTATAAAATGTA
>Ga0123341_1002606_pt1 | contig 14973 bp, 20 predicted proteins | sample Turbeapinknodule_FD_89959 | JGI IMG/M metagenome (GOLD analysis project Ga0123341, IMG submission 89959) | Root nodule microbial communities of legume samples collected from Mexico - Turtle bean Mexico pink nodule | ecosystem: Host-associated > Plants > Roots > Nodule | place: Mexico: Nepantla... | reverse complement strand
GTAAAAATAATATTAATATGATCAAAATGTTTTTTTTTGTGTAGTGATTAAAGGTTAGGTGTACTTATGGAACTTGTGTAGGATTCCTTTTGCAAAATAATAATAAGAATAAAAATAATAATAATAATAATATACAAGATTAATAATAAAAATAGAAATAATAATAATTTTAATATCCTATCATATTTCTACTATAAGTAACTTCAAAATTTCTTGAAGTGGAATGTGGATCTATTTGCATGACTTTAATAAAATATGAGGTTAAAAAATTCATTAGTCACTTCATATTATGGTGGTGAAAGATTTATGTTCTTCTAGTTCAATAAGGCCTTCTCGAAGCACTGCATGATCCATCAATGGTTGAGTAGGATAAGAAAAAACTGCCAGAGAAGGCTTTTAATACAATTGTTCTATGCTTTGGTGATAAGGTGTCATGAATTAAACAAGTTGATCCTTGATCTGGAGAGCATTTGATAGTGGCCTTATACCACATAGGCCGATTAGAAAGATATCCAAACCCACATGACTAAAAGATTTCATCTAGGGTTATTTATGTTTTGTCTGATTGTGAGGATTTGAAAAGATCTTGTTGTTTTTAAATTATGTTAGCTTAGGCCAGTTGTCTACCAATGAGAAATGGTCTTTATAAAACCATTGTTAAAAGAAAAAGAGGAGGAAAAGTTTGTTTCAAATTTTAATAGTTTTTCTAGGGAGTTTTCATCCCTGTCCGTAGGCCTGGTGTTCATTTTCTTTTTTGCTGTTTTTTTTAAGCAACCGCGTATCAATTGGTGCTTTCTCAATAGTGCACCATGCCTCCTAAACCAAACAAAGACCTAGATGAAACTCTCTAGTCCATTCTAGACAAATTAGCTAACCTCCAAACCCAACTCCATAACACCCATGAACATCATGAAAATCAATATAGTAGCCTTCACCAATCCTTACAAAACTGCCAAATAGCTTTGGAAACAAAACATGAAACTCTCACCCAAACCATCAACACTCTCTTAATTGCCATCCCTACACCTCTTTTTCAACACAACAACCTGGCCCCAAACCCTTCTATACCTTTTTCTATAGAGACAACATCACCTATCCCACCCTCAGGCTCTAACACTACCACCTCTACCACTCCAACCATCTTTCCCCCACAACATTCTTCTCCCAACCATGCCAAGACCACCCAAAATACAACTCTCATTTTTTTATGGCTTGGATCCCTTAGATTGGCTCTTTCAAGTTGATTAGGGCTAACAAAACAGGGCGGGTTGCGCGGGCTGGCCCACAGCCAACATAGAAAAACGCGGGGCAGGTTCCCTTATTTGACCCGTGAACCCACTTAAGCCTGCCCTGCATAACCTGTAGTCCGTGCGGGCTTACAACAGGGTGGGGCGGGCTGGTCCGTCAGCCCACAAGCAAAAATCCCCATCTTGTTGTTGTGTTGTGCTGCCCTTCACCTTTCTCTTCTCATCAAGAATTTTCAACATTTCAATCCCTAAACACAAAAAGCTCTCTTTGTGTTGCTATTCCTCTACCGCGAACCACCACCATCTCTGTGACTGCAATCATCCTCCACCGCGATTCCTCCACCATCGCGGTTTCTCTTTCGTTTTCTCAGCCTAAGGTATCCTCTCTTTTTTTCATTCTCGTTGTGGAAGGTTCCACCAAGGGGGTGTTTTCGAACCATTCTCTTTGTGTGTATGTGTGGTGGTGGTCTTTTTCTTGACATTGATGGGTTGTTGATGTCACTGGCCATTGTGAAAGACATGGGTTTTGATGACAAAGTGAAAAACAATGAGGATGCAGGGGATGATGATACCTCTTGGGTGGACCCAGGAAAAATCGGTGTTGATCATAAAGAAAGTGCGGATGAAGGAGGAGGGACCCTCAACAGATACAAGAGTGAGAATTCCATTGTTGCTACCGAGGATGAGAAGGAGGATGAGGAGAAGAAGATTGAATTGGATCCTATGTAATGCGGGCCAACCCGCATGAGGGACGGACCATGAAAACCAGACCGCATTATTTATGCGAGACAGGCCAACTCAACTCGTATTTTGCGGGCCTATGCGGGGCAGGTCAGGCCGCTTTGTCACTCCTAAAGCTGATCAGTTTTTTCAATTTTATAACATAGCTTGGGAGTCCCACCTACACATGGCGGCTTTTTATATGCGTGGTTATGCTAAGTTGGTTCAAGTGGATGTATCAAAATCACCAACTCAGTGATTGAATTTCCTTCAGTTGTACTCTAGAACTACATTTTGGGCCCTCCACTTATGTTAATCCTCAAGCGGAACTGTTCAAATAACGTCAAAATAACACTATTACCAAATACCAGAGAACATTTGAAAAGCTATGCCCGGTTTTAGGGCTCACTCCAAAAATGATCCTAAATTGTTTCATCTCGGACCTTATTCCGAAAATCAAACGTGAGTTAGGGGTGCTCCAACCTACTTCCACCACCCAAGCCATGGGTCTTGCCAAACTCTTAAAATCCAAGAATAATAGCGCCAAGCGTTTTATACGTTCCTCAGCAATTATGCCTCAGCTATCCCAACACTTGCTACCCCCACCTCGCCTCCCTTTTCTTCAACCAGCTACACCATCCACATCCTCACCTCTACCTATAAAAAACTTACTTCAGCGCAACTTCAAGAGAGAAGAGCGGTGGGCCTGTGTTACAATTGCGATGAGAAATTTTTTCCTAGTCACAAATGTGCAACCAAACGTTTTTTGTTGTTGCTGGGAGATGAAGGCCCCTTATATACATAACCAGATACCCTTTCCACCTTAGACAATGACCAAGAAACCGTGGAATCCTCTCACATCCACCTATCTATTCAAGCATTAACCGACACACCTTCAACCCACACATTTAAGTTCCAAGACTACATTGTCAGTCTTCTAGTCACTATCTTAATCGACACTGGCAGCTCTCATAATATCCTTCAACCTCGCCTTGCCTTGTTTCTTAACCTTTGTACTCTCCCAATCACACCCTTCTCCATAATGGTTGTCAATGGTGACAAAATACATTGCACATCCATATGCCCCAACCTCACCATTTCCATTCAACAACATTGTTTCTCCATGCCCTTCTACTTAATTCCTATTAAAGGTGTTATGTAGTCCTTGGCATGGACTGGTTACGTTCTCTTGGACCTCTACAAGCAAATTTCTCTACACCTCAACTCTCTTTCAACCAGTGGCCTTCCCATCACTCTGCAAGGTACCACTAAGCTTTTGAATAACCATGTTTCAACCACCAACATTTGTCACCTTTTACACACCAAGTCTGTAACATCTTTTCATCTCTTAGTCTTCCAACCAGACCCCCCTTCTCATTCTCCACCTCCATCTAATATTCACCATCACGTTACCAACCTCTTTCATGCTTACCAATCAGTTTTTTCCATTCCTCACGGCCTACCCCCCACCCCCACGGCCCACACAACCACCAAATACCCTTACTGCCAAATTATCCACAGTAAATATCAAGCCCTACCGTTACCCACATGCCCACAAACATACCATGACTTCACCCATCCAAGAAATGTTAAAGGAAGGTATTATTCGCCCAAGCAATAACCCTTTTCTCTTCACTGGCTATCCTTATTAAAGAAAAAGGATGGGTCGTGGCGTTTTTATGTTGATTATAGGGCTTTAAATGCTATTACAGTGAAAAATAGGTTTTCAATTCCAACTATTGATGAATTACTGGATGAGCTAACAAAAGCTATGGTGTTTACTAAGTTGGATTTAAGGTCTAGATATCACCAGATCAGAGTACAGTCCACTTATTGCCATAAAATAGTTTTTCGAACCTTTGATGGTCATTATGAGTTTCTAGTTATGTCGTTTGGGCTTTCTAATGCCCCTTCTACCGTTTGTGCAAGTTTTCTTTGATGACATTCTTATCTACAATAAATCCATGCCCGAGCATATCCAACACCTCACCATTACTCTCCAATTACTTCAAGACATCCAAGAATCCAAGTGCATGTTTGCAACACCTAGGGTTTCCTATTTCAGCCATATCATTCAAGCTGGGATTGTTGCCTTTGACCCAGACAAGATCCAAGCCATCCTGCTTTGGCCCAAACCCACCTTATTCACCACTCTTCCTCAAAGACCCACTCTTCCTCAACAATTAGGAAGAGTGGGTCTTTCATCTTTTTAGGAATTACCGGGTTTTATCGCAAATTTATACGTAGTTATGCCACTCTTGCCACTCCACTCACGGATTTACTAAAATTCAAAGTTTTTACATGGAATAAAGAGGCAGAAAAAGCCTTTTTACAATTTAAGAAATTCCTAACTACACCCCTAACTACACCCCTTGTACTGTATCTTTCAGATTTCTCTCTTCTGTTTGTGGTTGAAACATATGCCTCCAATTCTGTCACAGGTGCGGATCTTTTCCAAGCTAGACATCCCATTGCTTTCTTCAGCAAGAAGCTCAGTCCCAATATACAAAATAGTTCAGCGTATATTAATGAAATGCTTGCAATCACTGAAGCAGTGAAAAAATGGAAACACTACCTAATTGGCACTCATTTTCAAATTATCACAGATCAACAAAGTCTTAAGGGGTTACTTACCAAGGCATGTTCTACACCTGAGCAACAAAAATGGGCCACCAAACTCATTGGTTACAGTTTTGAGATAATGTACCTCTCAGGCCTCCACAATCAAGCAACCAATTTCCTCTTTCGGCCACCCACTTCTTTTTTTTTTGGCCATCTCTTCCCTAATCCTAGAAATCCTCATGCAATTAAAAACATATTACCTGTCAGAATCGGGGAAACAAGAAGTACAAAAAGTCACAACTACTCAAAACAAAGACTATACCTTTCAAAAACGACCTTTTGTATCACGACCGAAGACTTTATATGTCAACCTTAAGATCTCTACGCACCACCGTTCTTCACGAGTTCCATGCCACACCTTATGCTGGACACTCAGCCTTAAAGCCACCATGGCTCGCTTAGTCGCGTCCTTCTATTGGACGGGAATGTATAGAGATGTTAAATCATTCATCAAACAATGCCTCCTTTGCCAACAAAATAAACCAATCAACACCAAACCCTTGGGTCTTTTACAACCCATTCCCCCACCCACCCAAATTTGGGATGAGCTCACCACAGATTTTATAACACACTTATCCTCGTCGTTTGGCCACAGTCATATGGGTTGTATGTGACTGTTTATCCAAATCTGCCCACTTCATAGCACTACCCACCTCCTTCACGCAACCCAATTGACTAATTGTTTTTCTGTTGAGATTTGCAGGTTGCACGACATTCCCAAATCCATCATCTCCGACAAAGACCAACTCTTCCTCAACAATTTTTGGAAGCAACTTTTTCACCTACAAGGCACCAAACTAAAATTTAGCATCGTCTATCATCCCCAAATAGATAGGGAAATGGAAGTCATAAACAGAGGATTATAAATTTATCTTCGTTGTTTCGCAAGTGACCATCCGAAGACATGGTACAAGTACTTACACCTTGCTGAGTTTTGGTATAACTTGTCCTACCACACCGCCATCAATACACCTTTCCAAGCGTTGTGTGGGCGACCTCCACCTTCCATACCAGATTACATTCTTGGCACAACAATAGAACCAGCTCTCACCACCACCTTACAAGAGCGCACACAGATAATGCATCGGTTGAAGACCACCCTCGCTCTCACTCAACGTCGCATGGCCCAAATCACAAACAAATCACGACATCGTCACGTCTTCAACGTTAATGATTGGGTGCTACTACGACGCCAAGCATACTGACAATGGTCCCTCTCTTCCGAGCCTCACCACAAACTCACTAGAAAATACTACGATCCATACCACGTCACCAAACGTATAGGAGAAGTGGCTTACGAACTCGACTTCCATCCCTCGTCTAAAATCCACTCGGTCTTCCATATCGTATTACTTAAACCTTACCACAGCAACAAAAACACCACCACTCACCACTCCGGTGACAACCCACCCATTTTTTCCCCACCTCCCAACACTCTCTACGATTCAGAACTCAACTCTGAACACTCAAAAAACAACTTAACCCCTTTTAACACTTTACTCCCTCCTCACATGGATTCTTCACCTAATAACGAGATTTCCTCTACCAACAACACGTGTCCACCATCAATGGCCACCATTGCACGACCTTTCACCTCTCACGTAACCCACCCACGTGCCTCTGACATCATAAATACAGCATACAACAACATTAAAACCCACCCACACTCCATTAAAACTATAAGCCCATCAGCCAACCACCCCATTAATACCCACCCACATGTCATTAATGCTACAATTGTCACGCATTTACCCTTCCCAACCCTCCAAATCCACCCTAATGCATCCCTAACCCACTCAAATAAACCAGCCCAACCCACACCAAAAACAGCCCCGACCTCACCAACTACACTGTCCCCTCCACTAATACACCTTACTCGGCCCAACAACATTCAGTCCCAACATCTACTCCACATTCCTCACTCATGGCCCAACCAAATTCACCATCCAACCAAAGCTTCTTATCAAATCATAGCCCTTTGATAACAACACCTCCCCACTCTACACTCAAGGAACCCTTCACATACCCACAACCTCTTTCAAATGCCCTTCCCAAACCCACGTCCAACAACCTTGAGGACAAGGTTGATATGCAGGTTACAACAATTGATAGTGGCCTTATACCACATAGGCCCATTAGAAAGATATCCAAGCCCACATGGCTAAAAGATTTCATCTAGGGTGATTTATGTTTTGTCTGGTTGTGAGGATCTGAAAAGATCTTGCTATTTTTAAATTCTGTTAGTTTAGGTCAGCTGTCTACCAATGAGAAATGGTCTATATAAGACCATTGTTAAAAGAAAAAAAGGAGGAAAAGTTTGTTTTAAATTTTAATAGTTTTTCCATGGAGTCTTCATCCCTGTCTGTAGGCCTAGTGTTCATTTCCTTTTTTGTTGTTTTTTTTAAGCAACCGCATATCAGCATTGATGTGCAAATTGATGGTTAGACGCTATTGTTTTTGTGTTCATTGTCCAAGACACATGATCACTTCAAGAAAATCTTACTATATGGAAGGGAGGCTTACTCACTTATGGAGGTTCATGTTGCTTTGAGCTTTAAGGAGTTAAATAATAAGTTTGAAGTTAATACGTCTAGTGCTGAAGATGACCTTGTAGCAAAGGGTAGATCATCTACCAATGATAACAAATGAGGTAAAATGAAGTCAAAGTCAAGGTCAAAGAATGGTGGAAATACAGCTCCTATAATGTTTTCATTGCAAAAAGGAAAAACACACAATAAGACTTTGCTAGAGAGACAAAAGAAGAAGGCTACCAACCTTGACAGACTTTTGAACGATTATGAATAATCAATGATCCTTATGGTGTCAAGGAGTGAAGATGATTGCAAGTGAATAATGGACTTTAGATGTTCATTCCTAATGACACCTAATCATGTGTCCTAAGAGTTTACAAAATTTGAAAAAGGTTTAGTTCTCCTTGGTGACAACAAGTCTTTCCATGTGTATCCAAATATGTGAAAATGATAAACAATGTTACTTTCACTATTAATAGTCCAATGCACCCCCACATATATCTTTTCCTATAACAGAGGAAGTATGTTTACTTATTAATACAAAGTTGCATGTCAACATGTGACAAGGAACATCTATAACTACAACTGAAAGTAATAAATAGAAGTATTCACACCAGGTGTTGGTAAGGATCGAGGGACACTTTGCTGAACAGCTTAGGTTTGATAACCATCCATCTTGGTATGCTATTTAGAAGTAGGCACCAGAAACCCATGCTAAAGCTTGTGACAAGCCCTGGCCTAGGAATAGTAGTCTTCCCTTTCACTAATCTTTTCCCAACCAAAAAACAACAAAGACTAATAACATATTTCCTCTTTTGTGCATACAGTGTAAATGAGCTAGATGTGGGGAAAAGACAAACCATAGATTGCAGACAATAATCATAAAAAAAGTTTATCAACGCAAGATACACTCAATTCGTAGCAGGTTACTACCACGCGTTACATGAGATGAGTCAAGAGTGTCTATTATTCTGATTAACCATGAGAACCTTCTTTAAATAAAGGAGTAAATCTCAACCAGATTAAATTCTAAAATATCACCCTCACCTTTGCCAAATCTATGGACAATTTGCATCAAACATATCAGCATTTTTTAAGCATTACGGCATATTTGAGAGATGAATGCACCAAGCAAAGTAAAGATACGTGGGAAATGGGTGAAAAAGTGGAGATAGGAGGTTAGCACTCAGCAGTATGCGCAATATCCCTCTGAAGATCCAAAGTTTTGTCACCTTATTAGCATATAATAAAATCTCTTTCCTCAAAACCTAGTATAATGAACATTTTAATGAAAAGGAAGAAACAGAGCTTTCCTGGGGTTCTTTGTTGTTCAAGCCATGGCTAGAGCAAGAACAAGAAATAGCAAAAGGACTACAGTGGGAGAATAATCCATGAATTTTGATTCAGAAGTAGCTAGGTTCTGTAAATGAGAGCCGAGGAGAGAGGGTAGGGGGGAAGAGTGTGATCCAAATAAACATACCCACAATTTAACTGTCATATGACTACAGAAAATCCTTCAATGATGCACATACTGCAAAAAGAATAGTTGAGCAAGGTGTGTACCTCTTTGGAATTGTCAAACAACCGGCCTCAAAAGTAGAAAACCCATGACCCACTAAAAATATTCAGAGAATTCTTTAAAAAAATCAGAGTATTTGAAACATTTAAGTGCATGAAACAGCCAAAAATAATAAAAAATAAAACCCCTCCTAATGGCACGTATACCACCCCTAAGAAAACTCTCCACCACTTTCGGTCTTTATGGTCCGAGTGTTTTAAATTACCGTTGTGGACAGACTTGCAGAGACTGCAAAAACTTTGATATTTTGCGATCACAACTCTAGTACCATGACTCCCCCTTACACCAATAAGGCAACGATATCAGTAACAGATGCACAAAATATTATAGAGTATAAGCATGAAGCACTTGCATTAAAGCACTGATAATAAATGTCCACCTATGAGCCCGGAACAAGGAAACTCAATCTGCAGCTTTGCTCTAAGCAAGCATGCGCAACTTTCATGAAAAGCCCACAAAAAATGCCATCCTACAAAAATATGAAAAACAAATTGAAGAGAAAATGCTGGGACTGGGTTGACAATTATAAACCGATAGTCAAATGTAAATAATTACATGAAAGGCATACTAATATTTTTTATAATGATTATGATTATTCTATCATGACTTCTTAATTAGAAAAAACAGCACCAAATTCCATATAATTCACGAACCGCTTAGTTCATCTCAGGTAGCCGAGTGTGATCAGCCTAATATTAACATAAACATTTTAATATGAGGAGAATAAAAGAAATTGTACAGAAAGACAAAATGGACAAGAAATTATCCAAAAGGAAAGGCTACCATGTGAAAACAATGAAACTCAGAACGCTTGAAAGAGAGGCAAAGCTAACTGAGACAGTCAAGAACAAGCAAAAAAATCCGTTTCCAAGACCAACAATTGAGTGTTAAAAGCATACGCAAGCAAATATCTAACAGATTAAAGAAGGAACTGAAAAAATCTATCAGCAAAACCATCTAAAACGATTTAAATTTCGAAATCAATAGTTTTTCTATAGATTAATGTTCTTGACTCATGTAGCCAATCACGCCCTGTAGAAAGAAGCTTTGTAGTTGTTGTATTCACATAAAATGCAATTCCATTCCACAAACACTAGTATAAAAAGGAAGAACTTTTTAATGAAAAGGAAACAACAGTTGTTTGCAGGGTTGTTTATTGATAAAAGCCATGCCTAGAGAACGGAATGAGTGCCATAGTTCTATAGCAAAGGAAGGGGGTATTGGGCAGGATAGGAGCAGCTTGTTTTGCAAATGAACATACCCACAGTTCGACTTCCATACAAACCTTTGAAAGAACTGGATCAGAAATAACAAGAAAATGGTAAAATTATTCAAATAAATCCCCATTTTGTTGCTCACTAGAGATGAATTTGTAGGCCAGAATGGATAAGACATTATTGAAATATAACCCAGGTATTTGTTAGACCTGGACTCTCCCACTGAAATTCTGATAAAAATCTTCCATACCCACCAATGTCATTAGATAACCATTATGTCATAATGCTGCAACATGGCATTTTGGACCCCTCCACCATTCGCCATTATTCACCATACCACACATGTGGCATCTATGATGAAATTCCTCCTCTTTTTTTTTCGCTTTTAAAAAGACCCAGTTAAGGGTTTCTTTATACTTAAAATATATCAATCCATTATAAAAAGTACTGTCTACTAGACAGTTAAAAACTGTCTCCATCTATTCCCACTCTCTTTCTTACAATTAGTAGCCCACAAAACATTTGCTGCTATTAATATAGTCCCACTCTTCCTTTCCTTTATAATGAGTAACTCTTTTTTTTGTAACAACGTTACGGATTAACCATCATAAGCAGGGACTGGCATCATTGGGGCGCACACAAGGTGGGTATTTCCCTCCAAACATAATTTATTCCATACTCAAAGTGGTAACACTAGGACTTGAACCCTGAATCACTTGGTTAAAGGACATAAGTCACTACCACTTGTGCCAACCAATGTTGGTTTCTAACAACCTACAAAGAATGTTAACGGGATACCAAGAGAAAAATATAGGGTAGCAGCAATATAAATTTTACTATAAATGAGAGTGGTCACACAAGAAAGGACAAAATACAAAATGATTAATTAATACAAGGATTCATTGGTGTGGTACCAATTGAGAAAAGGATGATAAAAAATCAATCAAGGTAGATTGGATATGGGAAAAAAGTCATTAGCAGCACCACTGAACCAGTAAGGAATAGTTGCATGGTTTTTGGTCATGAAGAGAGAGAGAGGAAGAGCGAAAAAAAAAAAACATTGATAAAATTGTTTAAGAGCAGCCTCATCATGACTAACATTCCTGAGAATTTGGCCTTTAACCAAGCCCAATGACAATATGTGAAATCCATACAACCGACTTCATTTGGTGGGATAAGGAATGCCCATCTATGTGTGTCAATCTCCAACATTAGAAAAGAAATTATAATCATAAATTATCAAAAAACACATTTATATACTCAATATCAAGAGAAAAGATAACTTGTCAATTATACATGGATATAAATATAAAAAAGAGTTAAGGATGATCTTGTTTTTTAAAATATTTGGAGACTTGTTAGGTGAGGTGTATGATCCATGTTCTCATATCTCTATACTTTGGAGGATTTTTGCTCCGGATCCCCATCTCCACAGGGTAACAATTCATAAACTTAAGGCCTCTAATGCGATAACAGAAAATTGACTTGCAAATACATAGATAGTAAAATAACCATGTAGAAACATGAAACAAGGAAACTCAATGTGCAACTCTGTCAAAAGATGCATGATTTTTATGAAATGGCCAACAAGAACTGTCTGCACCACAAATGTGAACCAAAACATGGAGAGGCAAGCCAAATGAAAATATTTACAGAAAGCATTCACGTTCATAACAAATATTTTATATTATGAACATCCAGTCATGAAAACTAACTCTAAAAATTTGCACGCAAACCGCCTATGATTCATGATTATTTATTATTATTAATAAGTTGATCCTAAATTGCAGTATGACTAGCCTAAAAACAGATATTTAAAATAAGTGGAAGAAAAGGAATCAAACAAGAAATATAACTACTAAGACAAAAAGACTATCACAGGGAAAGGCAATCATGGAGTGAATATGATGAAACTTGCAGAACACCATTTTAGCCATCAAAGACAGTCAAGAACAAGTATAACCTGCCCGTCTTTGGCAACAAAGGTGGAAAAGCAAATTCTTAGATTACAACTGGACATGAGCTTTCCACTTCCTATAAATACTATCATATCTGTCTCTTGCACTTCTACCTTCTTTATAGAAGGCATCCTTCAATAATGTCATTGTAGATTCATACACCTTGATCCTTCTATAAAGCACATCCTCAGCCAGCCTCTTCACCTCCGCGAATCTACTCAAGTTACAAAGTCCAATTAGCATGGCATTCGCACTCTCATCAAGCGGCTTGACATGATTCTCATCAACATAACTCCAAATTTCATGTGCTGCTTCAGGGTCATCACAATCAAACAACATTTCAATGGCGGCAGCGCAGTTAGGGCCGGTGGGCGGCCATTCATTCTTGATCATCTCGAAGAAGAAGCTCTCCGTCTCACGCACCTTCTTGTTCTTGACCAAGCACTCAAAGATCATGTTGTACGTGAGGGAGTCCGGAAAAGCGCCATGGAAAGCCATCTCATCGAGCAGGCGAATCGCGTGATCAATAGCCACATTGTTGCAGAGCAACCCAATCATGGCATTGTACATGATCAAATTAGGCACTAACTCGCCACTGACCATCACATCCCACATAGGGACAGCGTGATGGGCGTCGTTTCGCTTGACAAGAGCGTCAAGCGCGTTGGTAAAGAATTTCAAACCTGGGAAGCAATCATGGTCCTTCATAACCTGAAGGAACCTGACAACATCATCCATGAGGTCAGCGCGAAAGAGGGTCATAAAAAACGCGTCGTAGGCAGCAACATTGCCCTTGTTCCACCCAATTTGAGCCACCATATCACCAAACGTGATCTTAGCTTTAGCAGCATTGCCTTCTTTCTGCCACCCTTCCAGAAGAATGGCAAAGGTGTCGCCGTCAGGCGACACCTTCGCCTTGATCCCCTCAAGAAACTCGACGCCCACGGAGGTTTGGTTGTCCTCGCTGCAAATGGCGCTGAGGAGCGAGTTAACGGCGATACCGTCCTGTTTGACGCCGTACCTGTCCATGACGTCGAAGCTCATGACGGCCTCGTTAAATCTACCGGCAGTGGAGTAGCTCTGGAAGACGGAAGCGAAGGTGGAGAGAGAAAGCTTCTCTTCCTGTTTCATGGACCTGACGGCGTCCCACATGGGCTCGAAAAGCTGGTTTTTTCCCAGCAGGTCGACCATCAAGTTCCAGGTATGGGCCGGGTGCTTTTTGCCGCGCCCGGCCCACCGGAAGAACTTGACGGCGGAGGAAGGGTAATTGTAGGAGAGTTTCAGGACCTCTTCGATGAGGTCATCCTCGGGGACGATTCCCGAGGAGGAGAGGGCGGTTTCGATGTCGTGAGGGGAGGCACGTGTGAGGATGTCGCAGATGGCACGCGCGGTGGAGGAGACGTTGGGCGCGTCGAGGTGGGAGGGGAATTGGTTGGGTTTGGGAATCGGGGGTGGTTGAGGTTTGTTAGGGTTTATGGATGCGTACTTTAACCCCCTTGACCTAGCGGGGTTTTCCAGCACTGCCTCCATGTTACGATTCATGGATGAAAGGGTCTGGTGCGGGGCATCGAAAGGCCTTCTTCAAGATTTGCGTTGAATCAGTGGAAGCAGTGAATTGGGTTGGCGACGAAATTCGAAGGAGGGAAAAGAAAAATGGGAATTGGAGATTGCTTGTGAAGAAGGGAATGGTGTGGGGTTCCGTTTTGAGAGTGTTTTGGAATAGTTGAGTGCAGAGTGCAGAGTGCAGAGTGCAGAGTGCAGAGTGCAGTGAGTTACAGAGATGAGTTTGCGTTGTGTAACAGTAACAGAGATGAAGAAGACTGTGAGAAGATCCAAGTGAGATGTGAAACTGAGAGATACATGCGTGTGCATAGAAATGGGCCTCTGTCAGGAGATGGCCCAAATTGGTTGGAATATATCACCATAACAGATTTTTTGCTGCAAAAAATAAAAATATTTATAATATTCATATTTTTAAAACAATTTTTTGGTATTGAGATGAAGATTAGGTTTAAGTCTATAAATCATAAATAATAAGGAAAACAATTTTTGAACCAATTTGGCAATTAATATTTTTATAAAAAATTTAATTTAAAAAAATCCAGTTTCTTTTAGCAGTATTAAATTAAGCTAAACGTTATATTTTGTTAGTTTTATTTTAACTTTTATAAAACTTTAAATCTGAATTCATAATTTTTTAAATTTTAAAAGTGTAAGTTGATATGATATTTCAAATTTTAAAATTTTAATTTTAATTTTTTTATTTAAGATCAATTTACGTTAATTTCATTTAATATCAACTTATTTTGATTTTGCATCATAACAATCTATTGTCGTAAAAGCATATCACAAAATAAAACTGTTTCAAAATATAAAAGTTAATTTTTCCAAGAGTTCAAAGTTAAAAAACTTAAATACTTAGGATAATTACTGCAAAATATGTGTATTTTATTTGTAACACGTTTTAAGAAAATACATTGCATTTATAATTAGCCAGGTGAAGATGTTACCCATTTGTGTATAGTATTCATTTGATTGGTGTAGATACTAACACCATTATGTATTTTATTTTCATCATGCTTCATATAGACATAGCTTACTTTCCATACTCACATTAAAATTACCATATCCATTTTAACTATATTAAATTTATTTGAATCTTTTAAATTCACTTAAAATAGATTAAATTTAGAATAAATTCACTTTTTTTATTAAATTAAATTTCATGTACGATCAACCTAACGTGAGAACAATTCAATTTAACATCGGTCGACCTGGTTTAGGTCGACTTCACTAGACTTGGATTTAATCCAAATTCAATTAAATAGGTTTGACTTAAAATTGAAAAATATGGAATTGGATTTGAAATAAATCCATTAAAATAAAATTAAAAGTAATATAAATTTGAATAATTATGAATTGGATTTGACAATTTGAATTTTTGTCTCACCCTTAATTGATGTTATGATGGATCATACCTGAGTCTATGGTCATTGCCTTTGTACATTATTCTTTCCATGTAGTATCCCATCACTACAAAAAAATAATTATATAAAAATTTAATTTTAAAGATAAAAAATAATTAATCATTATATTATC
>Ga0123341_1002605_pt1 | contig 14979 bp, 12 predicted proteins | sample Turbeapinknodule_FD_89959 | JGI IMG/M metagenome (GOLD analysis project Ga0123341, IMG submission 89959) | Root nodule microbial communities of legume samples collected from Mexico - Turtle bean Mexico pink nodule | ecosystem: Host-associated > Plants > Roots > Nodule | place: Mexico: Nepantla... | reverse complement strand
TCTTCCAGAGGTTAGATTAACTTTGCTGAAGAAAGTCAAATATAAAGAAAAATCATGTCTAGGGATTCATCACGGGAATAAAACGTTATTAAATTTTGTTATGAACTTTAAAAAATAAACTAAAACTAGAATTTCCTAAATCATCTTTTGTATATAAATAAAGAATTTGCATAAATATTTCTTTTTATGTTATTTTAAAGTTACCAACTAAATTATTACTAATCTCACTAAAAATTTCTACTTAATAACGAAATACAACCTTCAACAAAAATTACCATCTTTTTAGTTTTTAATTATTTTTTCAGTTACTCTCTCAAAGCACTCCTGATCATGTAATCATTCTAATTTGTCAAAAATTAAGATGAATAAGAGTATGATGCTGCAGTTAATGTTTGAATCAAAATCCAGTTATTTTAATTTCAATAATTTTCTAAATCAATTAATAATTTTTATGAATGGTTGTCACCAATGACACTAAAACGGTTAAAAAAATATTTGGTCAAACTTTTTTTTAGGAGAAAAATAAAATACTAATTATTTATAAACTAAAATTAATTTATATATAAATTAAAGATAACAAAATTAAGAAATTATATAAACAAACCTACGAATTAATTTAGGTATAAACTAATTTTAGCTTGTAAACAAATTTATTTATTATTTTTTTCAGAAATATTTATGAAATAAATTATTCGTATATGTTTTTGATAAAAAAAAGTTGGCATCAAGTCTTTCTTATGAAAAAGGACAGGGAATATAGTGTTATAAGTGTTGAGAATTATGTGTAAAATATTTTGAACAAAACTGTTTCAGAACTGAATCAACCTGATAAAAGAAAATCCAAAAACAATCAAACTGATTTAAAAACAATCTTAATCAAACAATTTTATGAACACAGTTCAATTGACTGAACAGATTTTATAAAATAGTTCATTCAATCTGGCTAAATTCTTTGAAAAAATTAAATCTAGTTAAATTTCTTGAAAAAACTAAATCTTAACAGACCATTTTTTATAAAATGATTCAGTTCAATTATTTGAAAGAAAAGAAACATTACTGATTCATTATGCAATATCACAAGTGCATTCTGAATAGACTTTCCATTTGGAAGAGATAATCATAACAAATTTGTTTTAGAACAAAAAGGAACATTACTCTTTTAATACTAACTAATCTTACACAACTTTTTTTCATAAGATTTGCTACATGTAACATCATGCTCTACCATATGATCCCAATCTTTGTTCAAAGTGTTTTCCGAAATCCATACTTCACTCATTTACATTTTCTAACAAAGATGACTAATTAAAAAATCTAAGCATAGCATTCACATATTTGAAAAAAAAAAATATTTCAAAACTGCAACTTTTTTCTCTCGTTATATTCTTTATATCTATCACTATTACACAATATGAAACTGATATGATTCAAATATCTCAAATTGTGAAAACAAATAATGACATAATTGTAGTAGTTGTAAAGAATCAGTAACTACTAACTCTGCAGATGTTATGTGTTTTCCTTTTGCTAATTCTATTCCACAGATGAAACAAAAACAACGCTAACAGCCACAAATATATACAAGAAAATAAATACATACAATTTTTTTTTTCTATATTTGCCACCATTTCCTCCTTTCCATGGTCTTGACAAGCTCATTTGCTAATGATGCAAAGTCTTCAGCTCCACTTTGCAATTCGGCAGTGCGTTGGCTGATTCTCTGAATCAAATTGAACAGTAAAACTTCATTTTGGCAGCGTTTATGAATCATGATAAAGATGCTTCAAGCATAAGAAATTAGTGACCCCTTCGTACTAAAAGACTAGAGAGTGAAGAGATGTTTTATATTTAACAATAGAAAAATAGACAAACAGCAACTTCAATGTAAAAGATGAAAAAAAAAGGTTGGCTTAAATAAGTTTAGTCTTTGAAAATGACATTTTTTTGCATTGGTCTCTACAAGTATTAGTCTAAAAATTACAAAAGTTCTGTTGTTAATCCTACTAAGGGATTAAAACCATATAGTTTTCCCTACAAAAAAATCGTTTTTTGTTAAATATAGTGCTAAAAACGAATTTTTTTTACATAAGGACTAAACAAAAGGTGTTTCCCTGTTTATTTTAAAGAATTGCCCAGCAACAGAATTTGATTGTAAGTTATGTAAGTTGGCATGATGAGATGAGATAATTTTCTACCTCTAATTTTTCCTGCCTCTCCATAAGCTTGTTTCTTGCTTGTGCAGCAGCTGAAGAAGCATCCTGAAATCAGATGTTGATTAATAATTTAACTCATTGATACAAGACAAAGAGGATGGACAGCTTAGCACTACCCCAGTTTTTCTATAAGCAGCCATAATTTCTTCAGGTGTTCTAAGCCTTGGCTTTACATCATCCTTATTGGTACCACCTTCAAACAATTTCTCCCTATCTCGTAACTTATCTGCAGGCAAAAGGAAGAAACTGTCACTAATCTTTGTAGTTAAAATATGATACATGTTTTGAGAAAGTGATTTACCTTTTTGCTTGTTTTTAACATCAGGAGATGAAGTAGAAGTCTTGATTATTGGCGGGTTGGGCTCATCTATTTCAATGTCATCTGTGCCCAAAAAAAGAATATTTTGAGGTTTTGTTTTTGACAATTCAAACTTCAAAGTGTGGAATTGTTCTAGTTATGAAATCCAATAAACACCAAGTTTAAACAAAAATGTAAACCTATATCAAGCTCCACTTTATTATCTGCGACATCCACTGTTGGAAGGGGATCAGGCAACAGGGGCTTAAAGAAAATGTCTTCCAAATTACCAAAATCGGAGGCTGGACTTTTAGTCACATCTGTTTGAGAGGGTTTTCCTCCTTTAAGTCCTTTGACAATACCACCTAGAATCCCTGGTACCATGGTCTGCACCAAAATGGTTAAGCTAATTAAACAACTTTTTAATGGTGTGAACATTAGGATCCAAACTAAGGTAAATCAAAGAACCTCAAACCTGTTTTTTCTTCTGATTTGTAGAGAATCTAAAGGCAGCATCAGCTGCGGCTGCAAGAACTTTGTCATGAAGACAAGGCAGATGCTCCAGATTACTAAAGCAGGATAGCAATGTTAGTCATCTTTTTCTTCCTTATTACTACAGTTTAACCAAAAGTCCACAATGTTATTGCATCATTACAGGATAACAAAGATACCTGAATTCATTTTCGCCAGCCAGTAATGAGATTAATGCCAATTCAGAACCGTTAGCCTGTAAGTTATGAATATAAGAAGGGTGCTTTGAAGACCAAAAGTTGCAGACTTTGAATTTGACTTGAATGCTTTCACCTCAATACTCAAATATGTTTTACAGTATCCAGTAAAAAAATAGGGCGTAAAAACAGAGATGAAATTCTTGATAATTTGAAAGTTATAGAGAGAATTGTACCAGCACTATCTGTCCATAATCATCAGAACACATGGTTTTATCCATATTCACTTTATAATTCCATCTTAAAATTGACAATAAAGAGCTTTCTGCAACCAATTGCAAATCTGGCAAAGACCTGTCCAAGGACGAGCAAAATAATCCAATAATTTATCATTTCAAAGAAAATTTGATTTGCTAGAATCCACATTGTCTTATTCAAAATACTCCCCCAACCCAACCCTTTAGAAACAGAAGAAAGAACAAAAACACTAGCACTTTCACCTGATTTCAAAGGCTCCGGTCTGAAGCAATGATAGAAGCCCATAAACTTTATCATCTTTCTTAAGAATCGAAGTCCAATAAGAAGATTTAGAATGTTTCACTTTACGAATTGGTTTCTTATGTCCCTGTAAAGAATTATCATATAAGTCAAATTTATTCGCATACAGACTTAATGTAAATGTGAAGTGATAATGAATTAATGAACCTCTATCAAAGATTTTGACGAGAACAAGCGCAATGAATTCTCGCAGCATAGCACAACAAGTGGATCCAACATTAAATCTCCAGAATGTGAGGCTTCTGAACAGGAAAGATCCGCCTCTGATGAATTTACCCTAGCTGATAAGGGTTCTTCCTGCTCATCAGCTCTAGCATCAGCAGTATTCTTCAAGAGTTCATCCTGCAGCTTGTCATTTGATGCTTCAGAGGTTGAGATGCTACCCTCTGAGGTACAAAAATCTGTCAGAATTTTCAATGATATTTCAAGAGCAAAAAAACTGAAAACATGCTTTGTGTTCTTCATGAAATTTGTACTTGCCTATAACATACATTGAAATTGAAGTTGATTCCTTCACATGTAATAGTCGACTAGAGATCATTTTACCACTATTACCATCAACTATGTTAAGTTTTGAATCTTGGGATAACACAAATAGTATTTCTTCAAGAGAGTTTCCTGAAACTGTATCTGATTGCTTTAAGTTCACATAACTTTGAAAACATGCTTCTTGTTTCCAAACCAATGAAGTAATGGGAGATGTTGAGCAAGGTGCACCATCAATCAAGAACAAAACTGACAATGAAGTCATATTACAGACTGCAACCTGGAAAGAAGATAATTACCAAGATGTATCAATTGAGAGACCTCCCACTACCCCTTACGATCAAATAAAAAGGCAACGAGAATTAACAAGTAGTCAGATAATACCCACACGACCACTTGAAAATCCAATAGCAAGTTTGGTTCCAGAATTTGCAAATGATAATGCTTGTACTGAAGAATCCAGAAGAGAAAAGACAGCACTACAATGAGTTTTTTTTCCTTGTGGAACATCATGAACTGCAAAACACATTTCACAAATCACGATACAATGAGTCAAGGCATAACAATTTCATTTTTCAGCATAGATATCTTTGGAAACACAAGAAACATGAGAAAGGGGCCGGGTAAAAACTCAAACAAAGAAGATAGACTTCCATTATGGTGACAGAAATTTAAGAATCACCTTCACTTTTTGATTGTGTGACAAAATGGAAATTTTTTCTATTGGAGGGGACTTTGAGGTCATAAATGCGAACCTATTAAAGTCATCACAGCAAAGGAAATAAGCACAGAAAAAATAGTGTTATGTAAGATAGATTGACATATTAAGAAAGATATCTGACAAGACCACATTCATTGCCCACGGCCAACAGTAAGGAAACAGAGCAGAAGTCCAATTTTGTCACTGGAGCATCTGAACCAGCCACTTTTGTACCATTCACCTACCAAAAAACGAGATAATTGTGTGACAAAAAACAAATTATATGTGGAAATGTAAGGACATTGTCTTTGAGTTGATTTGGGGACAAAGTAGTTGTAGAATGCTTACCTCTCCCTCTATGTAGCAAATATAAGATAAGACTGCATGTGTAGCATCACACACAAGGACAGATCCATTAGAATAACCCACAAAATAAACACTCTCAACCTCAGCACCTTTTGTTGCAGACAACTGACTGGGAACACCCCCAGTCAAGGGCCAATCTGAAGGGGCAGATCCAGGCCTCAAGCCAGTTCTCAAAGCTGAAGCAACCTAAGATAAATGAAATAAGTAGATGAAAAAAATATAACAAACAAAGATTAACTGAAAGTGTGACAAATTACACGCAGGCAAAAAAGTTACCTCAGTGAGAAGTTTTGATGAATTTGACTTACTGGGCAACCTGATAAGTTTTGCAACAGTCAAAGATGGATCAGTCATAGGTACTAGCACCGGAAATTCTACAGCAGGAACAGATGGCGTCCGTTTCTGCTGGGATGTCAATGTGGACAGGCTATCACTATTATACAAATGTAGTTGTCCAGGGTTTGTAAGTACAAAAACTTCATCTTTACTGTTCAGCCCCGTTGTTCCAGGACTAGGCAGTAAAGTCAAGTCTGCAAAAGAACCACTAAGTGTAAGGTCTGCACGATTAGTGCATCTTACAGACTCCGTTCCAGATGACCATTCAAGAGTTAAAACCTGTAATGAAGAGAGGCATTCTAAAGTTTAGGGGGACATTACATACATGCTTAGAAAACATTTTAACAAGAAAAAATACTGGCCATCAAGCAATGGTAACAAGTGACTAGAAATCCTACAACAACCTCAACATCATATTTGTTCAACCTTACCATTTAAACTAACAGAAGATATGGGAAGAAAATAATGAAAAAATATCAGGGGAAATCCTCAATTTAGTAATCAGATGATAAGCCTACATTAAATATCTATATTTTTAAAGTTTATACAACCAGGATGGTGCTCAATCAGGTTTACAACATCATAAGGAGTATTCCATTATTTTTTATATCCTGCAAAGTCCAAGTAAAATACTTCTTCAATACATTTCAGATTTTAGGAATGATGAAACATATAAGAATGTTTCAATCACAACCTTGAACCAATTTTGAATGTATTAGATGTTTTATAACCAGTATAGTTTATTATAATTCAGAAGCAATTGTCATAAAACCAATAGAAATCAATTTAAAATAAAATGATAAACAGACAAACAAATAACTTACTGTCAGAACTTCTTCAGATCCAATATCATCACCACCATAGACAAACAACTGTCCAGAATTATCACTTTGGGATTTATAGCTGTCGGACCATTTTAAGACAATGACGGGGAGTCTTCTTTCTGCAGTCGAAAGTTGCAGCTTAATAACATTTTTAGAAGTTTCTTGACCTTTAGAAGGTGCTGCTGATGACAAGTTCCATAGAAGGATATCTCCGTCTAAGTATCCCACCGCAAGAATAGACCCAGTGGAAGATGCCCAGGAAAGAGCAGTTATCTCTTTGTCTCCCAGATTTTGTTCAATAATATTAGCTGGAGGATTAGCCCCCGTTTCAGTAGAAGGGTTACCATCCTCATCCTTCAATTGGAGATCTTTTCCACCACCAAGGAACGCAATTCGAGCTTCAGAAACATCCCAAAGAATGAGCAACCCATCCTCAAATGCAATCAAGAGTCTACAAAATATAAAATAATTTATTCTTCATTGAATTGAAAATATAACTTCTTTTACACAACTATGGAATATTAGATTAAAAGTTAGCTATTAAAGGGGTAAAATCAAATACTTAAATACTTCACCAAACATCCTATAGTACTTTATTGTGGGACTTAGACACTTCATAATACCCAATCATATAATTGCCCTAAGAGTTTATCACCTCACTGAACTTCTCCACTGGTTTAAAATCCTCCACACCTCATAACTCTCAGTAGGAAGCTCCTTTCCAAGACATCAACAACTAGTTTGATACTAACAGATAAGAATCCAAACACTTGGAGAATCCACATTTAAACTATTAAGGAGGGAGAACCAAACACTTATATACTCCACTGAGCATCTCATACTATTAAATGTGGGACTTAGGCATCCCACAATATTTAAGTCCCTATGAAATAGTCAAGAATTCTTCACAAGCAAACAACCCCAATTCATACAGATCAGAACATGAGTCACACAACTGTATCAAACTACTGATCGAAATATTTGCTGTCTGAAATATGGTCACCCATCATATCATTCAGGGGTTCAAAAATTTAGATACATATATGATATAGAATACATACTCATGAAATCAAGCAGTGTTGTCTCTGTCTCTGAGAATATATACTATGAAAAATTACACAAACTGTTTTGGAGGATGGCTCTGCATTTTTCATCAAATGTTTGTAGTACTTTTGAAAATCTGAGAAATTATATTGATAGTGAGAATTAAAAATATGAATGTTAAAATAAAAAAGTTATACTCTAATTTTACAAAATCCTATTTTTCAATTGGCATTGTTAGTTAGGCTAAATCAATAAGTAGCTGTCAAGTAAAAATTCCAATTTATAAATTTGCCAGAAAGAGATGTAAGGCTAAAGTGCTGTATACTATTTATTATCTTGCCTGTTCCCAGATGAAGAAGGTTGTAAAAGAATTCCAATGATTGGTTGTACACTGGGATCTGAAAAGCCTGCAGCTTCTGTCAAAGAGAATAAAACAATGATAACAAGCAGTTCTTAAATCAAAGAAAATAAAAAAAAAAATTAAATACTGGAAGACAGAGCCATGAATCAACTCAAGATATTTGATTATAGTGGTTATGTAAGATGAATATTGCAATGCGACACAGCATTGTTTATCTTAGTGCTACCCTCATCCAATATGAGCCAAACATAATTTCTGAGTGGAAAATAAGATTGTCAGGCACTGAAACAAGTCTACACCAGGAGAAGGGGGATGACGGGGATCCATACTCCATAGTGAGAGAGGTGAAAGAAATGAAAGAATAATTACTTGTGAGCCGAACTGTAGATGGACTCTAAGCATAAAGGACCGACATCATATAGCATGAGATGAGAAGATCCTGGCATGATTAGAGGGAGAGATGAACATTTAAAAGGAAAGTGAGGGTCAAGAGGAGAAAAACAGAACTTTGAGAGAAGGTTGGTGCCTATTGGCCTGCGGTTAGATTATTTTGCAGCCTCTGGCTTTTTTCATCAATTTTGCTACTGTTTTCTGTGCTTTCATGAGGACTTTACACAGTTGTAAGGAGCTAAGCTAAGCTCCCTTTTTGTTGTATTGTATAAATAATACCCAGTGATTTTAGCTTCTATTCTATGCAATATGACTTCAGAAAATGCAATGTATGCATTTGATTCATCCAATGATTAAAAGTGTGTGCGTAGGGAATTAATAAGGCAAGAGAGGGAACAAAATGAATTTGTAACTATGCACTAAAAATATAAAGGTAGTAGTCGTTTGACAGTTACAGAGTGAGAATTAAGTTAGGAAGGTTTGGGTGCTCTCAAACACACCCTGTTTACGGGAAATTCTTGAGGCTTGCATAGTCAACTTCTGAATAACAACAATCTTGGGTCAATGTTCATTTTCCTTCAATTCTTTCATCGTATTTCCATTTTTTATCAAATAAGTCTATCAGTATTATATATCAATCATCAAAACAAAAGACCAAAAAACTAAAAAAAAAATACCCCTTAGAAATTTTGCTGACAAATTATATGATGCCTTCAAAAGTTGTCCTTTCTCAGCTTCAAACTTTATCACAGAAAATAAGCCATGCTGATCCCCAACATAACTGAACATTATAACAAGTAATGTTACTAATAAAGGGCCGCATAAATGTAATCACAACCATTCGCAGCTATCTACTACTAGGAACAAGAGCAAAAGTATAGAGATTTACTGCTTATAAATTTTCCATAAACATACATGAAATGTGAACCGCTGACCACAGAAAAAGCAGTAATATCGGATTCCCATTTTAAAGAACAAACAAGGCTCCGGCTCTCAAGATTCCAAACCTGCCAAAATCATAAGAAAAATACAAAAAGACATTCTAAGCCTTAACTTTTATAAGAAAGGAACTCTTAGTCAATCACTTTACTGATATAGACCATGACTTGACATGCTAAAATGCTGGATGATGAAAAATCACACACGTTACTTTCCATTCTACAATTAATGATGAATGGTAAGAAAAGAAACTAGAAAAGGAAAGCAACCACATAACTCAGAGATATCAATGATAAGTGTAAAGGACTGATGAAAACCACAATATTTAGCCTATTTAGGGGGAAAGCTGTTAGAAAAAATGTATCAACACAAGCCGATAGTTAAATGTAGGAAAGAAATTACCTGGATATCATTGTCATTTAAGACCCCAACTAAATGCCCCTGGTTTTGCAGGAACTGCGAGTGCCAAAAGAATCAAAGGATCAATATGCTACTTACATGAGCTTAGATGGAAAAAAAATTGACAATTTTGCAGCATAGAAAATCCAACAAGATCTAACCGCATGTCAATTTGAGAAGTTCAATGACACTTACTTCCAAGTATTTGTAAGGCAATTGCTTAGGAGAAACCAAAAGTCCTTCTATATTATCACCACCTATCACCTTAAGTCTTCCATCCCTGCCATTGAACTACCCAATATAAGCAATCAAACACTCACCTCCTATAATGAAATCCATTTGCCAGCTATGATTAAATCATGCTATATGCCTGGTGTCAAGTCATCATAACATTTGAAGAATCATGCATTAACCATTATGATAAGAATCATGTCATCCCACATTTTCTGGCTAAACATGTACAAGAATTCAGTTAGACTTTCTCTTAACAGAATGACCGTTTCTTATTATTATCATTATGCACATTCTTAACTGAAAGACCCAAAAAAAGTGTCAATATAAACAGCGAACTAGGCATCACATCACCCTTCATCCCGTGGACCCTAACAAAGAACTGAACTTCATTTCAAGGTTAGTAAGGATAACCCACCGAGATTTTTTCATCCTAAATTTCAGAATTCACTTTGACCAAATAAAATTTGTCTCATGCATGGAAGCAGTTCTAACTGCAATTACTAAACCACCGTATAATAATTGAAAAAGACAAAAGAGCAACTTCAAATTTCTTACCACGGATAATTAGAATAACCCGAGATCAAATTATTCTGAAATGTTGAATCCAAAAACCCTTTTAACCCCTCCCCCCATTACTAAACAACCAAGTACCATAAATATTAAATTGTTTTTTTATATAAACCACGCGTATCCTCTATCAGAGATAATCCTACTATTTGAGCAAGGTAGGACCATTGTTAGACGATAAATAGAAAATTATTTAACATTATCGTAAGTCCAAGGTACAGTACCATACCCAATGAATAAAAACAATAACAATCAAAAACAAATTCAGAGAGATAGAGAACTGACAAAGTCCCAATAGCCAAAAGTCGCTGAATGGGATCAAAGGCGAGAACTGAAGCAGTGGATGGAATGCCGTAGTGAAACACAATTCTGGGATCCAACTCACTTCCCTGCAAACCACCATGCTGCAACTTATGCTGAACCAAAACCAACCCAACCCCAGAAAAAAAAAATCACAACATGAAAGAGTAAAGGAAACCCAGAAGAAGAAAAGAAAAGTTGGATGAGAAAGATAGGATTTTTATATTGAGCTTTTAATTTACGTTGGAATGGTGCAGCAGAGCCTTGTCAAACAACCTCTTGGCAAACATGGTTGCCGATGATGTAATTGCTGTTGTTGTTGCCGAGTCTTAGGTGTCTTCCTCAGTTTTTTGATGAACTGATGATCATTCCAATGCTTAGTATTTTTTCTTTGCTTCAAAACTCAAAACTTTCTTTTTAATAAAATGGAAAAGAAAAATTCTTCAGCTCATCTGCTGGTCATTGGTCAATGAAAGAGTTGTTTCACACCTTTTCTAAATTTTGTTAGTCATAATAGTTCAAACAATATTTTAAATTATTAAAGTATTGAATTTCAAATGGGGATGTAGCTCAGATGGTAGAGCGCTCGCTTAGCATGCGAGAGGTACGGGGATCGATACCCCGCATCTCCAGTTTTTGGTGGAAAGCTGGATATTTTATTCATAATCTAATCTACAAGTTCAATTTAGTTTTAGTAGAACAGGTGAGTAGACAAATTTATGACCCCAAACAAGTTACTTATTTTATGTGTTCTAACATTAAGAGAATAAATCTCCACACAAAAATGTTTTATACAAAATCATATAACTAAAGGATATTATTCATAGTTAAAATTACTTCAACTAAATCATATAACTAAAGGATATTATTCATAGTTAAAATTACTTCAACTAAAAGGATAATATTATATAAATAATTTGAGTATATCTCAATTATGATAAATATTGGACACTGACGAGAGGACACTGACGAGAGGTTTATGAAGGTAAAAACTCATTAAAATAATGTAAATAAGAGAATATTTCAATATATTATTGTTGTTCATTTACTATGAAAAATTACTTTATCTACGTCTCAATTGACTTTATAGTAAATAATGTCTTTCACATGTACATTTTCACGAACTAACTTATATTCTAATAAAGAGAACATCTTGATCTTAGAATAAATGAGACATCATGTTCATCTAAGGAGGGAACATCCTAAATTGGGAATAGAAGTCATCCAAGTCTAGAAAGTAAGAATTTTGCAAGAACATTAGACACTCATATAAGACTTAAACTTAGAATTACAATGTTTCATGATCACTTGTCTTCGTCCTTCATACATTTTTAATATGGAATACAAAAAATAAACTAATAAAAACAGTGTCTTAGTGAGATATAAATATTTAATGGTATATGTATGTATTTCTTGGAAGCACCATTGTTATAAGATTTTACTTAAACACTTACATAACAAAACACAAACATATACATTATCTTTTGAATGTTTAATATTATTTTTTTATGATAAAGTATTAAATGAAAAGATTTCAAGGAGAGTCCTTTTTGTTTTTCTTCAATGACCTTGTACTTGTATCTCCTAGCCTGGTGTCTTTACCACTTCTATAGGAATAGGGAGTATAGGAATGGGGAGTGATGAAACCTTATCAATCACCCAAAAATTGTGTCTTTAGCCTTGCATGCATTTCTTTTTTTATTAAAAATGTTTGACCTTCCATTTACATAAAAAAAAAAGTGTTACTTAATTAAGTTGGATTGTTAATCTCGTTCTTGATTCTATTTATTTTTCCTTTTATATTTTCTTTTATTCTTGAAGAGTATGTAAATGTCTAATGAGGAGGATATGACTCATGTGGACTCTAAATCCTATTGACTTTCATGTACTTAGACAAAAGAGCCTAAACCTAACTAAAAATCACAAGGAAAACCAAATGATATAGAATCGTCTAACACACTAAGAAAACAAAGTTTTTAATAATATAAAAAAAACTCTAGAAGAAGATTGGTAGGAAACTCCAAATTGAGCTCTGACACCAAACTGTAAAATAAGAAAAACATAAGATAATTGAATTGTGTTTTTTTAAATATTTTCACAAGTACTATAAGATTTCTTATGACTTATTGACAAGCGTACTAGTTTGTTTACAAGTATTAAATGAACAAAACTCCAAATATTAAATCCACACGGGTATGATAAATTTATCAATAAAAGGCTTAGTTGCTCATGGCTTAACACCATATTGGTCATTAAAAGAAATTACTCTCTAAATCTAGTGTCTAGTGTGGAGTATTTATTGTTGCATATCGTATTAATTGTCCTGTGGTAGAGGACAAGTGCACCAAAACACAATTGAATCATGGGGCTTGGGATGTTAGGCTCTTAAGTAGAAAGAGTTGTGCCCTGACTATCAACTATAACTTTTGATCCAATGGTAAATGTTAGTCCAACAATTGGTAAGGTGACGAGTTCAATTTCCAGTGGGGCAATTGTTTAGAGGGAGATTGTTGTAGGTAGCACAATTGTCATGTGTCATAGTTCAGGTGAACCAAGTCACAATCAAAGAGTTCAATTCATAGTGAGACAATTGCTAAGGGAGAGATTATTGCAGGTGGTATCAATTGTCTCATGGTAGAAGGCTAGATGGGCCAAGTTACAATCAAATCGTGGCATTTGGATTGTTACACTCTTCAATAGAAAGAGTTGTACCCTCACTATTAGCTATAACTTTTAGCCCATTGGTAAGTGCTCGATCCGACATCCACTAGTGTGTTTCATTTTTGATGTGGTTGCACCTCTAACCCTTTATTTATAATAATTTTATAATATATTATTTTTGGTATTGAAACCCACTTAGATTTTGTCTTTAGGTTAAGTGCGCAACAATTTTAGTGTCCATATCATAATTTTGACTTGTTATTTTAAAGACATATATGACTCTTGAGCAAAAACTCTTCTTCATGAACTTGTTTATCGAAATAAAACTAAGAAAAAAGTAAAGTTATAATAAAAAAAATTTGTGTAAAGTTAAATCAAAAGTTACTAAAAGATAACATAAAAGAATGATAAGTTAAATAATTGTCACATTTAGGATCAAAATATAAATATATTTGGCCTTATCAATCTCATTTGTTGGCTTTTTAAAATATAAAAATAAAATCAAATTCAAGGTTTGATATCTACATATGATGGAAACAACAAATGATGGCCTTTTAAAATAGATATTTTCACAAACATAAAAACCACAATCCAATGTTAGTTTCTTAAGATCAAAATGGATAAGGAGAAGATAAATAAGAAAGATAGTTTTTATATTAATTCATTTTATTGTGAGATTACTTTAAGTTCTTGACTAACTAGTTAAGTTTCACTAAACATGAGTATTAGTAATGTGACTCTTTATTTACATCACAAATATTTCTTTTGCTAATTTTGCCATGCTGACCACATAAGTATTGTCTGTAAAGTTATTCCATATTCTTACAACATAGGTATTTTTTTTTCAACAATAAGTCACTCCTGACTTACAACAATAAATTGTTTATAAAAGATGACATTGATTTTTCTTCATCTAAACTTAGATCTAATGCCACAGAGGATGAAAACAAATATTTGTTCACTTATTTTAGGTGCTCTCACTCTAGACTTGAAGAGTTATTTATTGAGAATAAAGATTGTTAAAGAAGATTATAGATTAAATTTACTCTCTTTTATATCATTGTTTTATGTTCACTTCCTTTTATATCTTGAGCCACTTTAAAGTAATCAGTATCTATGTGGTTTATTTTTTTTTTATTTTACTAAATTTGTGAATGTTGGAGTATTTTGATGACATGCATCTATTGCTTTTCATGAGATTTGAAGAAAAGTATTTATTTATCACCTATTGGTCTCCTTTTTTTTTATCATCCATTTTACTTATCTTCTTTAAGTAACACACTTGCCTTCTTTTTTCAACAAATGTCCTTTCATTACATTCTATAAAAGAGGTAGTATAGAGTTACATGTGGTTCCACTACAAGGAAATAATAATTTAGTCACCGAATTTAGCGACCGAAAATTAGTGATTGCAATTTGCAACCGAAATAGCCACCAAATACTCGTAGTGTCAGATCTGCGACCGAAATAGCGACCGACTGCATTATTTATCATGTTAGTTAGTTTTGCGAACGAATCCGCGACCGAACATGAGAGTGACAAAACCATTGGTCGCTAAAGTGGTGGCTGTTTCGAATAAATTGGGAAAAATATATCTGCAACCGAATTAGCGACCGAATATGTTTATTTTTTAGC
>Ga0123341_1002604_pt1 | contig 14979 bp, 14 predicted proteins | sample Turbeapinknodule_FD_89959 | JGI IMG/M metagenome (GOLD analysis project Ga0123341, IMG submission 89959) | Root nodule microbial communities of legume samples collected from Mexico - Turtle bean Mexico pink nodule | ecosystem: Host-associated > Plants > Roots > Nodule | place: Mexico: Nepantla... | reverse complement strand
CTCTCTCTCTCTCTCTCTCTCTCTCTCTCTCTCTCTCTCTCTCTCTCTCTCTCTCTCTCTCTGCGATGATCGAGTTCAATATTGTTGGTGATGATGACTCATAAATCATAATCACGATGATGAGTAGTTGAAATCGAAAAGAGAAGAAGGTTCAAAAGAGGAAGAAGAGGAAACACTGCATCAGCAGCAACATTTTCTTTACCATCCCAACATCAACCGAGAGAGAGAGAAAGGATCATCAATCACCATGTCGTTCTCGTTTTTCAAGGCTTTGAGGCCTAAAACGCCGCAGGAGGTGGCCAAGTCCATCAAGGAGAGCCTCATGGCCCTCGATACCAAAACCGTTGTTGAAGTTAAAGCCCTTGAGAAGGTAAGGTTCTTGATTTCTTCTTCACCTACTTGCCCCTCGTTAGATTCACTCGCGTAATTACCACCCTTTTGATCCATGGTTTCAATGTTCTATCTGGGTCTTGGATTTCTCACTTAAATTTCCGTTCTTGAATCGTGGGCAGGTCTTAAAATTCTCATAACGGCTTCTGCAAATTGTGTAGTGTGTTTTTGTTCTTTAAAAAATATTTCCTTTTACTTGAAAACTAGTCATTTGTGTTTGTAACCTGTTACATGAGTGGTTTTCTTCTAGGAACAATTGTGACGGAATTGTACTTTACAGAAGAGATTCCAACTTACAAGTGATCAATTCGTTGAAGTGTGTTTATGCGTTTCCCTGATGGAGGGGAGCACTCTTATTTTAACTCATGAAAATTTTCCTGATGGAAATTGGTTCATTTCCTCCTTCTGTACTCTGAAGATTGTCTATTGAAAGTTCATTCCAGTAGTCCTGCCTATGCCTTAGGTTCCATTGAAGGTTAAGTCATTCACGTGAGAAGCAAGCTGTTACAACATTGTGCGTGCGACCAGTTCCTGTCTCCTCTTACGCCTAATTGCCAAGTCGTTTGATAGCCAATCGTTAACCACTCGGCAATTAACAAACACTGATAACAGAGGCCTACAGGTTGTTCGCTGATGGAATTACCTGGAGCTACAAAGCCTTTCAGCCTTAAAAGAAGTTATCAATGGAAGAGGAAAGGAGGCCAAAAGTCCATCATATAAACAGGCTATTGCAGCATCCCTTCACAAATTGCCCGTGGCGGAGGAATAAAAAAATGCCACATTATGGCATTATGGTATAACAGTTACTTAACAGCAACGACTTTGGGCCTTAAGGGTGCATGAGGCTCAAATTAATGTGTCAGTATTTTACTGAGAGGGAGCAGTGTCTGTTGAAAATACACACATTTGTCGCAATAATTGAAAACTTTTTAGAGAGTAAAAGAAGCTACAGAGCATTAAGTTTGTCTGCTAATGGTACATATAATGGTTGCATGATATAGCATCAACAAAATAAGCAAGGTTAATCTTTAAAGTAAAAAATGAAATACAATCTGATTTTTAAACTCTGAATAATCTAAGACGATTGTGTCAGAGAATTCACATCCTCAGTGTTTTTTATTTTATCTTAGACATGCTTCAAATTGTTCCCATTTGAGATTGACATTTTTTCTTTAGAGAAGCAAAATGAAGAAAGAAATTCCTCTAGATTTATCCAGCCTTTCTTTTAGTTACAGTTACCTGTTAGTGGTTACTGATCACTGATGCCTTTCATGCTTCATTGTAGGCTTTAGAGGAAGTTGAAAAGAATTTTGCAACAATGAGAACGATGCTTTCTGGAGATGGAGAGTCAGAACCAAATTTGGATCAGGTTTCACAGTTAGTGGAGGAAATCTGCAAGGAGGATGTTCTTACTCTTCTAATTCACAAGCTGCCTGTACTAGAATGGGAAGTAAGTTCAGATCGATTCCAAGCTCTAGTGTGTGCAGTTGTCTTATCTGGTTGCTCATCATTGGTGTGTGAATTTTGATACAGGCCAGAAAGGATTTAGTCCACTGTTGGTCAATATTATTGAAACATAAAGTTGAGTCCAATTCTTGCTGTGTAGAATACATTGAACAACACATTGAGTTACTAGACTTTCTTGTTGTATGGTAAGTTTTTTACTGCTGCACCTTTTTTCCTGCCAACCATGCACTCCTTTTTGTTCCATTCCTTCTCACTTGTTTCCATTGTGGGCGTCACCTTTTCTAGTTGTATTCATGATGGAAAACTGAAACTGATGCTCTAAGCCCAATTGAAAAGGATAGAATTTGATTTTTTTTTTCAATATATGATTGTGGAAAAAGTTGGAGAAGGCTTACATTTGAAAATTATTTTAGGTGGTGAAACTAATATCACAAGAAAGAAGCTACCCTATCTTGCAGTTTATGGCTTAAAATTATTGCAAATTTTAAAGAGTTGAAAATAAATGCCTAGAGTAATGGGAAACTCTTTGTGGGCAGTTCATTCTGAGAAAATTATAATATTATATATCTCTAATATTTTTAATATAGAGTTTATTATAGTGTTTTAAACCTTGGGTATTGGTGCACAACAACTGGCCCAAAAACACTACAGTGAGATGGATACTATGTGAAATTTTGTATATTGTTTATGTAACAAAAACATATGCATATAAATTCTTAAAACTGATAAAATCTATTCAAAATTAATGACATTCATATTTGACAATAAAAAGTCATAGGTGCCTTAAACAAAACAAACAAGTAAATGTCAACAAAAGTCAAATACAAGTTTCCTAATTCCTAGGTAGGAATAATTAATCATCACTACAATTACAGTTGTAAATTGAAATCCCAAAAAGCCATAATGTCTATATTCAGGGACTTTTTTGGAATCAAAATTGGTGCCGCATTGCCTCTGCTACAGTGGTATTCAGCCTGCTATTTGGTTTGCTACAGTAAACCACTCCGTCATGGCAGCCCCTGTAGCGGGCAGGACCACTCCACACTGCTAAGCTGCTATAGTGCACCATTTAAAACCTTGCAGTTGATATCTGATAGAATAATGAATTTGTTCTATGTTGAAAGATTCTGTCAACAAATTGGTGACTTTTTTGTCACTATTGTTAGTCTATTGCTTTCTGTAGTTTTAGTATTAGTTGGCAATTTACCACATTATTGTAATTATAACATTGATACATTAATAAATGTATTTCTTCTGTGAAAGCATTTCGAAATGATATTTCGAAATGTACAGAACCGAACCTCAATGACCTTAGATGTGAAATCAATGATAAAACAAATTTTATTGCTATTGTAAAATATTGGTTTGGAAATGTATATTGGAATCCCACAATCACTTTGATATGCCCAAGGTTGATTTTCCATTCCCTTTTAAAGAGTTGTTTAAATGTTTTCACTTTTTGTTTACAAAAATAGTCATAGGCAAAAGCAGATAAAACCTACTTCTGATTTTTGCATTATTTATTCTCTCTTAATCATATGCTTTGATCACATTATCCATTGAGGATTTCTCAATTGGGACATAACATTGCCAGTTATTCTATGATTGTTTCCCTTTCATTAAACAAAAACAATTTTGCCTACAACTTTCTAATTGATAAATGTAAAATGAGTTCTTTTAAAATCAATTATAGTATCAAGCAGATTTTTTCTGGGATATCTTACAGCAATCTGAAACACATTTAGTTTCACTGGCCATATAATTAAATAATTGTATATTTGTATGTGATCAATCTTCTCAAATGTGATAAATTTAAACGTGTTGCTCAAAACATCTCTGTATCTGTTTCCAAACAGCTATGATAACAAAGATATTGCCTTGAGCTGTGGCATAATGTTGCGGGAGTGCATCAAATTTCCATCACTTGGAAGGTAAGATATCTTGGGCTGTCATTGTTTAGTCTACTTCCTAATTTTCTGCTTGTTATTTTCCATTTCTGATATCTTTATGTTTGTTGCGTGCTCAGATTGATCATGCCAAGATTTTGATGTACATTTTTGCTAAAGGATTGCTTTAATGGGCTTAAAAGAAGTGGAATGAATAAGATATTTTTTATATTATAGGAAGGAAAACATAGACTTTTCTACATCATCACAACAAGTATTGTTGTCATTCCTTGCTCCAAGATGACTATGGGTTTCTATTGTTCGTAATTCCATATTTACATTATTGTCTTAAGGAGATTACAACATTGGGATGATTTCTTGAGTTTGGTCTTGACGATGATGAAATTCAACTGTTAAAATAGTAGGGAATTAAGGTGTTTTAGAAGTAAAAATTAATAGAAGATTTTCACTATCAATGTGTATTTTGTGTGATGGTAGTGTTACAGTCTATGAAGAAGGCTAGTCAATCACACTGTTTTAACCTTGTGTATTTTTTGAGTGTTTTCAGATACATATTGGAATCTGCTAGTTTTGTGTTGTTCTTTAAATTTGTAGAGTTGCCTAACTTTGATGTTGCATCTGATGCATTTTCTACCTTTAAGGTAAGAACAGAATTGTCCCTCATTTTAATTCCCTTTACTAATGATTGTAAAGTTCTACATGGCACTTCCTCATACTTCCCTATTGGTATGCTTTTGCAGGATCTTCTCACTAAGCATGTAAATGTGGTCTCTGAATTTTTGACAGCTCACTATGATGAGGTTTGTTTCATGCTTGACATATTTATCTGATTTGAACATATCTTGGCAGCACTGCAGTGCTGCTAGAGAAAAATTGTGTGTTCATATATGGTATTTATACCCAGGAAGTCAAATCTCTTAGAAAATAAAATCAACCCATTACCTGTTCTCTATGATGTAGTTAGGTGTTCATATTCTCGTAGTTGAACATGCGCACGGTGCATATTGCAAATTTGACTTTATTTCCCGTATTACATTTCAACTTTCCTAATAGGACTTTTTTGTTCCCAGTTCTTTGATCTATACGAGAAACTTTTGACATCTCCTAATTATGTCACAAGGAGGCAGTCTTTGAAGGTTTGTTCTTGCATCACTTTTTAATGGTTTGGTTTCCTGATCATATTTTATTTACGTGATTTTAACAATTAAATCTCTATGGGTTTTAGCTTCTTTCGGAATTTCTTTTGGAATCTCCTAACTCTCAGATAATGAAGCGATACATCTTAGAAGTTCGTTACTTGAAAGTCATGATGACATTGTTGAGGGTATAACTTCTCATAACCCTGTCTAATTGTGTGATATTCTCTATTTTACCCATGACTAATGGGAATGCTCACATGATACACAATTAATGTGTCTACTTGCTATGATATTCCTTATAAATGCAGCATGCTTTGCATTGCTGAACATTTTCCTTGTCTTTGTGAAGTGTTGTATTTGTTTGTATAGCTTGGTTTCTCTGTTAACTGTAATCTGCTCATATAATGGAGAGTAATTTATTGCATTTATAGCATCTCCTTGTTCTGTTTTATGTTTACATTTACATTTAATTTCCTTAGTTCCAATTTCCGACTGTATGTTTTTCTAAATTGATTTATCAGGTCGGAAAACACTGTTCAAATACATTTTCTTATGCTAATTTATGGATTTTAAGACGATTTCATAGTTGATTAACAACATCTGGTCAGTTTGGTTATATGTAATATTATTAGTGTGACAATTGAGATAGACACTAGTACACCACTACCACCAGAAGTCACAAATATTAGGGCTTATGGATGTAATGAATGTTTGGCAATGGAGTGTCTATAAAATAAAAAGGTGGGGGTAATGCAGATAGGAATGTATCCAAGAGAATGTTGAACTAACACCTATTTAGGAGAAGGTGATAAATTTTTTCTAAAGGTGGTTTGGTTCATGTAAAAAGAAGACCAATAAAGGTTCAGTGAGAAAAGAGGACTAAATGGAGTACAGTTCATTTAAAATGGTAGATGGAGATTTGATGGTTGGGGGGACCATTAAACACAAAAATAGGTCTAACCGTAGGAGTCAAATGGTGTCAATTGATTCATGAAGCTGACTTCACCTATTAGAATAAAACGTGGTTGTGGTTGTTATTGTACCCTACATGCTTGGCATGCCAAACAGCTGCTGTGCTACTATTAATCTTAAATGCAATGATGACCATCTGTAGCTATACTAGGCATGTTCTTTCCAGTTTCCATGAAAATCAGTGATTTTGTTTTTCCCTTATCTTCGTATCTTCTGTTAACTGTTTATTTCCTATATTTTGGGTTGGACAGGATTCAAGTAAAAACATTCAGTTATCAGCCTTCCACATTTTCAAGGTGAAATATCCTTTCATGCTTTTAAAATGAGCTTTCCTTTGTGGATGTATAAAAAGTAATCAAAACCAGATCAGGCCTCCTAATATATATCATAAAGGGGGTTATTCAACCCTCTTTGCAAAGTTTGGCACCCTTAGAGCACTGGAGTAGTTTTGTATTTATCATTTTTGTATCCATGAGTTGGGAATTTGGTAAATGGAAGATTATATATATAAAATTGTTGTAATGCATTTAATCTTGTTGACAAAGGTGACTTCCATGTATGGAAGTTCATTGGTTTCTTGTTTAACAGTATGTTATGTATTTTTGCTTTGCTTTAATTGATTGACCAACTTTTTACAAATAAATGAATCTTTGAACAAGACAATCGTGAGTTTATCCTTTGAGATCATTCCTGCTCTCAGATTTCCTATCCTTTGGGTTTATTAATAGTCAGGCGAGGAAAGTAAGGTTTTTTTCTTGGGTCATATGCTTTGGAAAAGAAGTGAAGAGGACATCGTGACATTATTACTTGACAAATGTTGAAAGGGAAAAATATGTTACATTTCCTGCTATTAACAGTCCAGCTAGGTTTTCTAAAACTAATTTTGTTTGCGATTGGTTTCCTCCAGTGGCAAATCTTTAGTGTGTTTGGTTTTATGGTTGGAAGTATTGAAGTTGATTTTGCCTCCAGTAAGAGGTGATTTTATTAAGATACAAATGTTTAGTTGTTGTGTAAAATTGATTTTACCTTTAAACCTTGGTTTGAGTGGAGGTAATAAACGTAGCTTTTGTGTTCGTTGAAAAATTTACACAATTGCATAACAAACCTGCTTTGAGGGAAATAACATTCTAACATAAATCACTGCACTTCAGAATCAATTTTTAACCAAAATCAATTTTGTAAACATTCTAACAGAAATCTCTTTTCAATATTTGAGGTAGAATAAATCTCCGCATCATAATTTGTTAATATGCAGAAAGTTCCTGAAGATTTCTTCAGGCACTTCTTTTAACATGTTTTAATTTCTGGACATCTATACTTTTGATGTTAAGGGTTTTATTTATCTTTTTTCTAAAGAAATACATCCTACTGCATAACATTTTGTTGTGGAGATGATAATCTATATTTGTTTATATTTCTCATATGTTTATCCAGGTTTTCGTTGCTAATCCCAATAAGCCTCGAGAAGTAAAACTTATTTTGGCGAAGAACCAGGAAAAGCTCCTAGAATTGCTTCATAATCTGTCCCCAGGAAAAGGTTACGATACTTTCAGTAACTGCTTGATTTGAAACCTGTGATTACACTATGTTGTCCTGAATTTCTATTCAGTTTCTGAACACTTAAATTACAAATTTCTCTTGGATGTCATTAATATCTGTTCTGTCACCTTTTTCAGGTTCGGAAGATGAGCAATTTGAGGAGGAAAAAGAGTTTATCATCAAGGAAATTGAAAGATTATCATGCTAAGTTATACTTCCCTACAGCAGCTGTGTGTGATTTTGTAACAAGTCTTTTTGTGACGTGTATATCCAAAGCTAATTTGATGCAAGAATTTCATGCTGCTGTATGTATGTAAGCAACTTATCTGCTGAAAAGTCCTGTGAGTTTTTATGTGGACAAGACACCAAAAACATGTTTGTAATACAAGCTGAATTAAAATTATGGAACCCTGATGCTGGTATAGTTATTTGGTGAAGATGCCATTGGCGTTGATTGACTGTAATTTTTTGCTGATTTGTTGACATTCTTATCATTTTCAGTTCTTTTTACAAAATCTAACACCCTTGTGTGGTGGTACATCACAGTTTTTATCGAATGAGATTTATTTTTGTTTACAAATACAGTGCAAATTTGATATGAAAAATCATGTTTCTACCACTATACCAAACATGCTAGAAGAAGAAAGAGAAATTTGGTACCCAGAAACAATTTTTTCTTTCTTTCTATTTTTAAAGTCAGGTTCTTTTTTTGTTCTTTGTTTTCTTCCATCGTATGATCACACTGTTAAGTTCATTTTCACACAATTTTTAGAATCATCGTGATTCGTAGAAGCTGCAGTTGTTGCTTCTGATTCTCTTGCTCCATTTGGTGAAAAAAAATCCTCACATTCGTTAAAAAACCATATGCACAAACACTATTTGGATATGTTTCGTTACATATCGTCTATAGTAATAACAATTTAAAAATGATATTTTCACTTTAGCTTATTAAGACCATTTCTATCTCTAGTTCTTAAAGAGGTTAAAAAATTTAAGATCTCAACCTGGGTTGTTACAGGAACACGTGTTCTTTAAAAAGAGTGTTTTCACAAGTATCAATGTTTGATGTAATCCTTAAAATAAAATTAAAAACTAACATAATCTTTCAAATTATGCTAACTATAAGTAAGTCAAACTCAAAATTTTAATTAAATTCAATTAAATAAACGAGTCAAAGTTCAACTATGAATTTCTTTGTTAAAGAAATACAATTGTCGAACTTGTTGTATTAACAACCTTGGCTTTTATTTTTATTTTTATTCATTAGTTTTATAAAATTCTCACATTTATTTTTATTTAGTCTTTTTTTTATAACAAATTCATATAAACAACAAAATAATCAACATATTGTAAAATTAATTAAAGATAAAAGCATTTTATATATATAAAAAAATTGTGGTTAGTGATTTGTTGAGATTGCACCAAAAGTAAAAAAAGAGTGGTTTAAAATGGAAGATGGCATTGCAGAAGAAGGAAAATCTGAACTGAATAACTGGATTGATGTGACGATGATACGATTCCATTTACATTCATGTGCATCATATCACATCGCACTATAAATCAAAATCGTATCACATATGCCATGCTTGTCTCGCCATACATACATACACATCCACCGACCATGATCACCATGCGCAAAATCCACAATTCATAGACCTTCTCCACTTTCCTCCAAATACTGCGTAACCACACCGTCATGAACTTTTTCAAGTCCGTCTTCGCCGACGAACCCGAATCGCCGCCACCTGAATCGACGCAACCTGAATCGGAAAGCCCCGATCCACCGCAGACCGACGCCGTGTGGAGCTTCGGCGACCTCATCCAAACCATCGCCTCCAAATCGGAGTCCGTCCTCGAGAACTACCGTCGCGATATCGAGGAATTCGGCTCTGGCCTCAGGAAGGAGACTGAGGTGATCCGCGAAGCTGCCTCACGCGCCGTCAAGGACCTCCCGGCGTCGCTCGACGTCGGTGCATCGGTGGCGCAGGAGTCGCTGGAGTCCGTTGGCCAAGCCATCGACGACATTGGCAGCACCGTTTGGAATTCGACGGCGCAGATTATCTCTCACGGTAGGGACTCTCTTTTAGCCTCTGATTTCGATTCCGATTCACTCGATTCGAGCAATTACGATAACAATAGCAATGTTGTCAAGAAACTGTGGAGTGGTGATAGTAGTGATCGAGGTTTGGATTTGAAACGGTATAGAAGGTTTGATACGCTGGTGCGAGCACTTCAGTGTGATGTGAATACCTATTTGGAGGAGCCTGAGGATTTAGATAAATTCAATGACTGGAAATTAGGGTTTGAGTTGGACAAGAAGGAGGAGGAGATTGGGGATTTGTTTGAAGAGAATGGGATTGTTGAGGAGATTTATGAGAAGGTTGTGCCTAGTAGGACCGATCATGAGAGTTTCTGGAGCAGATATTTTTATAGGCTTCACAAGCTGAAGCAAGCCGAGGATGCGAGAGCTAAGCTCGTGAAGCGTGCAATTTCCGGGAATGAGGAAGAGGATTTGAGCTGGGATTTTGATGATGACGACGATGAAGATGGCAATGATGGGTATGAGCCTTTAGGTAATACCAGTAGGGTTTCATCGGTGAAGGAGGGGAATTCTGCTGATGTTGGTGGTGTTGAGACTGTTCAGGCTGGTAAGAAGGATTTAGAGATAGAGGAAGAGGATGATGGGAAGGGTGGTGAGAATATTCAAGCTGAGAAGAAGGCTTTGGATATAGAGGAAAAGGACAGTGGACAGGGTGTTTCTCCTGAATCCACAACTGGTGTTGATGATAAGTTGGAGGAGGGGAAATATAAAGAAAATTTGGCATCTAATATTCCTGAGCATGAAAGTGGCAGTGGGGATAAGTTGGATGCCAAATGTGAAGAGAAAGAGGCATCCGAAGCAAAGGCAGATAATGATAACAGTGGATCGTGCAAAGACAGTGATATTTCAGTTGTTTCAAGCCAGCCTTCAATGCCTGGAGAAGAAGACATTGGCTGGGATGAAATTGAGGATATTGACAGCAATGATGAGAATAAAGGGGATGCTGCTGGGTCCGCAAGTAGGACTGATTTGCGGAAGAGGTTGGGTGTGATCGACCAAGATGAGGAGGAGGATCTTAGTTGGGATATTGAAGATGAAGAGGAAGCAGTCAAATCATGATCAGATTCTGGATTGGGAATTCAGATCATTAGTTGCTTATTTGAAACTCAAATTGCTTATTAAGTGCATAATTCTTTTCTTATAGCTTTACAATGTAAATAAATTATTTTTATTTCTTACACGAGCTTAAGCAAGAAGGTGGACACCAGTTGAAAGTTTAATTTGTAAGTTCTTGTGGGTTCTTCATCCTCTCTGTGGAAGGTTCTTGCACCATATTTGGTGCATATTTTTAAGGAAGGCTTGTTCAGTTATTTCTGTTCCCATTTTATAAGGATTACGTAATCTTGTCATGTTGAACCACCCTTATTACTGATGCACCTGTTCCAGCATTGAATGAAGTTACTTACATCACTCAAATGAGGTTCAGTATGAATTTATTTGGTAGTGTTGAGCTGCCAGTATCTTGCATTAAATCAATTTAGAAAGTCAATTTTATAATTATATTATTGCTTATCTAAAAACTTGATTTTTTTTGTTAGCTTTTGATCCATTCGAACCTTATCTTTTAACGCGACATTGTGAGTAAAATAAAAATGTAGACAGTCCAGTTACTTTTGATGACTCGCTCCCTCTATGTAAAGAGTACCTCAAGCGCAATTCATTTTGTGAAGTTCATTCGTCATACTTTATAACTCGAAATAATTGATTAAAAAAAACTGCTCTTGTGTGCAAATGAATGATCAAGTTTCTAACCCAAAACTTTTAACATAATAAGTTTCTCCAAAACATTTAGAAAAATAAAAATGTAAAAATAAACTTGTAGAATTTTTTTTATATAACTTTTAACTTGTGTACTCTCTTGAATTTGGAAGAACGGTCAGAACTAATTAAGCATTAAGCATGTGATATAAAGACCCTTCGTAATGGTGTCAGGAAGACTAACTAAGTACTAGGTGAAGCCACGTCGTCTTTTGTTCGATCGTTTGATAATCACTAGTCGTCCTTTTGGCGTTTTACCTTTTTACCAGGAAATACTCTTCATACGATCATTGTATGTCGGTTCCTGAGATTTGTTATGACCAAACCTAGAGACATTAGCAGGAATGCCAATTTTTTTACCGAAACTTTTGGGAGTTAAGCAACTGAACCATTATATCCAAGAACCCATCTTTTCCAATACCTTAAATTTTCTAGTATCTCAAATCAGTTTTCTAAACTTTTGGGAATAAACCTCTATTAATACGATACACAAGATTGGAAAGACACTTGAACTCAATTATTTAAAGTCATTACCTTGAACTAGAACAATAAATTTAAAGTCATTGAACTAGAACAATAAGCAACAAAGGGTGGAAGACCAGACGAAGCTCCTAAAGTGTTGTGGTCTTATCATATGACTCCCTAATCAACGACAAGAGCAACATTGTTCAATCTTGTATACAGAACCAATACGATGATATCGATCAAGATTTTTGAACTTCCTTTGGAGTGAATAGGTTCTCCTCTACGACCTCCGAAGAAAGTATCTAAGCCAACTTGGATATGATCGACAAAGTTCGGGAATGTGTTAGAATAAAGAAAGAAGCCTTAAAGATGAAACACAAAAGTAAAGTTGTTTCGAGATAGTTCAATGTGTCAAATTTAGTAATACGAATAGCACAACTCAACCAGATTCAGAGCAAACTTTCTCCCAAATGGGTCAAATCGTATAAGATAGGAGAAGTATTGGGTAATGGAGCATACAAATTAGAAAGATTGGACAAAGGCTTATCCCTCAAACGTGGAATGTGACAAGTTTGTGTTTTTATTTTAGTTGATGTACATGATTTAGAAACACAACATTATTTTTCTGTACGTATTTAATATTTTTTCCTCAAAGGTTTTGAATGAGGTTACCTAATTCAATAAAATTATATGTTACTAATATTTTCTTCAAATTATTAAAAGGATGAACGAATTATATTTTACTCGATGCCAACATCACAATTTTATTCATACAAGTCAGGTGGTAGTATGTTAATCCATATGAATACATACAACACTAAATTGAAAAGCTACCAACTTCAAACAAAGCAAGCAGAAACATTTCTCATGGGAGATTCTTCATTCTTATATCACGCTTACATACAATTGTAAAGCTTTAAATTTCATTGGATCAAAGTATCATAAGCTGTAAATGAGTACAAGAGAAGCACAGTGTATTTCACAATGCTTCCTGCAGTATATTATCAATATGCAACATAGTCTTCTGAATTTGAATGATATTACTCAACCTCAAGATGTCTAATTATTTGCCTCCCTGAGGACCCTCAAGATGGAAAGGAAGAGATTGAGAATGTCAAGATATAGAGTGACCGAGGCTCCAATGTACTCATCATAAGTGAAGCGCTTGATCAGATTGTCAGTGTCATACACAATATAGCCCGAGAAAATCATGGCACCAATTGCACCATAGATAGCATGGGCAGTAGGTCCAAGAGGGAAGAACATCTGCACCAAACGACAGCAAATCTTAAGCATGAGGAAAATTGCAAACATTATTCATATACGTCTTTAAATTTGGAGTAAATTTGTTTATAGTCTTCCCAATTTAAAATTGTTCGGTTAAGTCTTTAAATTTTAAGGAAAAAAAAGTTCATTTAATTTCTCACCGCAAACACAGTTAAAGATTTCACATATGTGGGTAACAAGTTACAAGTCAGTTAACCTACGTTGATTATGCATTATCATCATCAAACAACACACCACATGTTTGTGTTCCTTTCAAAGCATTTATTCCAACTGTGTTTGGGGTTCAAACATTCTTTTAGTTCATGAACATGGTCCATGCAATCTCTCAAAACTAACAATCAAGGACTAATATGTAGTCACGAGACGTAGATTCCGCTGGCCAAGCATTATTTTAATGCTGCGGGAATCGTTTCTAAGACCTTACAATCACAGGGTCAAGAGGCTTGGTTAGGGTTAAAACATTTAGGTAGAGGATTTAAAACTTTTTTCAAATTCATAGATTAAAAGATCAAACTTAAATTTGAAAAATCATATTTTAGTTTACTACATATATATTCTTGGGGGACAATCCTGTTTAACACATACTGGGATATTAAGTGTGGCACCTCTTCTAATGGGAATTCAAACCATGATTTATGGTAACCCCTTCTAATCAAACCACATAAGCATACCCAATGCACACATCTTGAAAATTCCAAAAACTAGTTATTATTATGAGGAAATAACAGAGGTACCTGCATCATGCCGGTGAGGAACAGAGTAAACAGGGAGGTGAACAATATAGGGCCAAGGAAGCTAAAATCCTTGCCCTTCTTGGAGGCCCAAAAAGCATATGCCGTGAGAGAGGAAACCACAGCAGAAGTCAAAATCAACGCCTCAAGCACAATTTTCCCTGCATAATAAGAACACATTCAAGCCAGATCAACCGTTTTAAACCCTTTCATTTCCCACCTTCAAAAAATGTATGGATCAGAAAATAAATACCAACCGTCAGTGTTGGCACACGTGACTCCGACAGTGGAGCTGATGGAAACGGTGAAGAGTGCAAGGAGGATGTAATTATGAGGATGCTTCTGCTGGTACCTGAGCAGGGGAATCAAAACTGCAACAAATTTCACGCTCATCATCATTGATCAGATCGTTATAAAATCCCCACATTCCTTCCTCAATTGAATGGTTTTGAAACGGATAATTTCTGTTGTGAGGAATTTGAGGTCGGAAGAAAAACGAAAAAAAGAAAGAGAAACTTACAGATGAAGGGGAGAAATACGAGGACGAGAAGGAGAGTTGAATTTCCCTTGAGGAGATCGTTAATGGGGGAATAGAAAACGGTTATGAGAGAGACGAGGGTGGTGAGGACGATCTGAGCGGAGAGGATGCCGTAGACCTTGCGGATGAACCCCCATCGGAGCTGGTTCTCGCCGAGGCTCAACCCTGGGTAGAGGGTTTCGCCCGATTCGAGATCGAATTCCTCTGTCTTCGCACGTGTGTACATCTGCTGCGGCTCGAACATCTTTTTCTCTTCCGATGGACCAAACCAAAAACTCCTCTTTTTCTTCTTCTTCTTTCTCTCTCTTCTGTTTCTTTATTATCTATCATATATGCTCAATCGCTCTTTCCTATTCTCACCCCGCCCTTCTTCTTCACAATCCTCACAGACACGTCAATGACGTTCGATTGCAAACTGGGTTCCTCCACCGTGCGATCATAAAATAATTCCCTTTATTTTTTTAAAATAAAACAGTGCCATAAACTACAAATTGAACATGTAATACAAAATCCTATTCTATTTTCACCATATGCAAAAATCACAGACCAATAATGTTTCTCTACATTCTTCTAATCTCATTTCAATTCCTAAAGCTAAAAAAAAACTGATTATCACAATATCAACCACTGTTTAAAATACAGTAAATTTTGTTTCACTATATAGGAAAATTAAAAATAATACCAT
>Ga0123341_1002603_pt1 | contig 14980 bp, 8 predicted proteins | sample Turbeapinknodule_FD_89959 | JGI IMG/M metagenome (GOLD analysis project Ga0123341, IMG submission 89959) | Root nodule microbial communities of legume samples collected from Mexico - Turtle bean Mexico pink nodule | ecosystem: Host-associated > Plants > Roots > Nodule | place: Mexico: Nepantla... | reverse complement strand
GATAAGCACATGCAGAAAGAAATTGTAGCCTACCAAATTTACCAGATTAAGCATTGACAAGTTGTTCTAGAATACCTTCACAGCACCTTCTTCAACAATTGACATCCGGGACAGACGGTTGTAGTCTAAACCAATCTTTTTCTTCAACTCCTCCATAAAATTAAAATTTATTTCATATAAAATCTGAAAAGAGCATTTAAAATATTTGTAAATATAATCATACTACAATAAAAGATTAAGAATAAAAAAAGTATTTTTTGAGACAATAACAAAACAAAATTTAGATTCATCAACATTTCCATTCCGAATTACTGAAATTTATGGTTTAACAAGGAAAACTCCCTAGAAAAAAAAAAAGTGGACCATGCAGTCAAATGTTCCCATCCTTTAGCCAAACATAAAAGGTGAAAAAAGAATCAAACGTACCTGTTTGCTGTCATTTAATTTGCTGGTGAAATATATATCTAAGGTAAAATACTGCATAAAATACAGAAACTCAAGACATATTTTGATGAACATACTTGTAAATGACGAGGGAGAAGGCTGCCGAGCAGATCAACAGGGATTTTCTCTAGTCCTTCAGCTACGACTGTGTGAGTTGTAAAAGAGAAAACTTTGCATGCAATGTCCCATGCTTTATTCCAGCCCAGGTGTTCTTCATCTACTAATATTCGCATAATTTCAGCAATTGAAAGGGATGGATGGGTGTCATTTAGATGGAGGGCAACCTAATACAGGAAGGGAAGAACATAAGTTGCAAGACAGTAGTGAGAACATAATTATGTCACTAGTGATAATCTAATGCATAAAACAAGTTTAACTCATGTCCGCTTTCACATATACTGAAGCAATAGATGGAAATCTGGCATGGTGAGTAATTTAGGATAGTCACAGAATAGTTAGCAGATAAAGTTGTAGAGATAGGAGCTTTGAATAGGATGAGGGGAGAAGAGTGGGAATTCTGTTTGTTATCATGTGGGAACTGAGCATTAGCTTGGTTTTAGCAAGGAGAGAAACCATTTATGAAAGGGAAATCCTTGGAAGGAAAACCCTCTCCTTAGATCTCCGATTTTCATGTCTCCCTCTCTAAAAACTATAAAGAACCCATTTCTAACCTGGAATAACCTGAAAACTCCCTCAATCCTAATGGAATAAAATCACTACAACAACAAAAAAATATTTAATTACTCATTTGTTGCTATAGTTACAAAAAAACATCCTTCAAGTACTTGTACTTATTACTTAAAACATTCTTTTAGTCCCTACACTTACCATTTTTAATCTCTTTTAGTTCCCACAGCAAGGACAAAAAGAGATTAAAAATTGTGTGGAAACTAAAGGGATTTTTTTTAAGTGTAGGGACCAAGAAAAAAAATTTAAAACTGCAGGGACCAAATGAATAATTATACAAAAAAAAGGAAGTGGTGTCAATAAATGACCACGGGATAACCTGGAACTTTGAATGATCAGTTGATTTTGAGAACCTTCTCACCATATGAAAGAGGAACATTTAAAAAATATGTAAACTAAGTATTATTGATAGTATTGCAATAATGATTAGTAATCACCATACAATTAACAACCAAATGTGGAAGTACGAAATATTTGACAATGAACCTTATCTGGCAACTCATCAAAGTTATTATGTGCTTCTTTGAACCTTCGGATGATATCTTGCAAAGATGCCGAGACAAAGAAATATTGTTGCTTCAATCTCAGCTCCTTCCCCTGAAAAATATACTAAAAAGTCAGTGGTGACCCAACAGACATTCCAGGGTGGGCAGTTGCACCCCCTCAATTTTGTAAAATTACAATTAAATATATTAAATTTGTATGTTTTATCATCCCATATTTGTAATATTGACCCTACAACCAAGCGAGAGACCCATATGTTAATGTATGAATGTGTAATTATACTATTTGTCATCACTAGTCTGGGATCTTGGATCCGCCACTAGTCGGTCAGTGGTAATATGATAAGAGGGATTGAATACTCCTCATCTTTTAGAATGGGGAAAAATGATTACGAAGCCATAATTTATCACATTCATGAAAAATTTAAGTGACTTAATAAACTTCCCAAGTAATGTTTCTACACCAGCTGGTATGCCAAACAAGACAGTCAATATTGTGTGGGAGACTACTAAAACAAGCTAAAATAGAATGTGTGGAATCTTGCACTGAAAGCTTGAGAAACATAAGTAATGCACAACACTACACATTGACGAATGAAAACTGAGAACAAAAGCAGAAGATGAAAAAGAAAAACTGTTTGTTTGTTCAACAATTGGCACCAAATTCCTTCAGTGAGCTTTCACCATAAACTTTTGCAGATAATAAATTCTATAAACAAATACGTTAAGTCAATAAAAAAGAGATAATTTTCAATATAAAAGATTTTAAAACAACTACACAAGCCACAGAAAGATCAGTGCAAGAATCTGCTAACAAAGTAAAGCCTTATACGTAAACTATCTAATACAATGAGGAAACAATGAAACTATAGTAATTAATCTTGAATGAAATCAATATTGGTGTCTCTGTTTCTTACAATCATAAACCAACAACCAAACATATGGCACTGCTAGCTTTTTATTATCAATAACAGAGACAGTGTACAAATTCTGAACAGTTAAAGGCAACAACTGCATCAGAACATAAAAATAATAATAAAGGCATACCTGATGATTACGGTCATCAGGGTACAAAACATTACTTATAGTTTCTGCCCTTTGTCTGTTAACAACAGAATTAATGTAGTCTCCAGTGTTATAAGCTTCCTACAAAAACAATAGGAGAAAAGGGTTCAATAGTCTAAGCCCAAACAAAGAAAAATATATGCCAAACTAAACAGAGAATAATGAACTGCAGCAGACCACTTTTCATCTTATTCTATGCTTAGTCAGTCTCAGTAAAGGTATGACCATATTTAATTAATGCTTAAAATTGAATAATTTATTGAAAAAGCCGCATGACCATACTTAGTTTTTCTTTATTTGCTTAAAACCTATATTATGATACAATCATGCCTATATTTCATACTCGAATTTGGAGCAGATGCTTATTCATAAGAGAATAATTACCAAATCAAATCGATTACTAGGTTTAGCAGCCCATAGTCGAAGGTTGAGGGTATTTCTTGTCCCGTAACCAGGTATTGGGTTGTCATAAGCCACAGCTTCAACCTGTAGTTCAGAAAGAACAACTTTGTCATCAACATTATGCACATTCTAAGAGTCGAAATGAAATGTAACACAGGTAGCAGTAGGCAAAAATCTAAAATATTAAAAAGAAATGTAATTACAAACCAAATTAAAAATATTATTCTTACCGTCTCTCCAGGGACCCAAACTTGATGTTTTTCTCCATTCAGATCAGCCTCTTCAACAGTCCCATAGAACTAATCCATCCAGTATAACAAAGTTGCAGTCAGTTTGTAATTTTGAGGTGATAAAGTGAAAGAAAGGCAATAATATGAACAGAAACCATAAAATAATTCAAAAAGGCATAAAAGATGGAAGCTGGGCAAACCTTCACTTCATATGTTACATGAATCCGCTCTATCTCCCAAGGATTTCCAAAGTTCAACCAATAATCAGGTTGTTCATGTTGAAAGCCATCCACTATGACCTGACGAAACAACCCATATTCGTATCGCAGCCCATATCTGCATAGTGAAGATCAATCCCACAAACTCAGCGGACAGCAGCCTGTCTTTATATAATAGCCATATTTGTTTTCCATACAACAAAGAGCAAAATATGTATACTTCTCTTTTCTGCACAGTTCCTGAATCATCAAGTAGGTTGGAACTTGAAACAAGTATAAGAATAACACTCCAAAATTAACTGATCAATAGGATGTAAACTTTTATAGTACTCAAGGTTTCATAGGCACAATTAGTACAGAAACTGGTAAAAAGTATTACTGACGATAAATACAATTCCAAATTCATAGTTTTAGGACAAGACACTCAGAATGTGAACTACAATTTAGGCACTAAGCAATTGAGACACAAATTCATTCTTATTTGGCAATAGCTACACACGATGAACAAACTGTCGAGACTTGGAAAACCTTTGTCTTGTGTTGGATACGAAATTTTTACAATTTTTAAAACATTTAAATACATTGAATTTAAATTAATCATTTTAAATTATTTCATTTTCCAAATGTTCTTTTGAATAAGGCAATTCAAATTATTGAGTTTTAATTTTCTTGTTTGGATAAAGTAATTCAATTACCACCAAATGCCAATGTCAAATAATTGCTAATAATTAAAAATATCAATATTGATGATATTTATTACTCCATCTTGGTTGATATAATTTTTTGGTCCAACTTCGTCAAGATTTTTTCAACTGATATTGATAAACTTTGTTCTCCATTGACGTAGATCAAGATGTTTTAGTTTATGTCAACCACAATTATTTAGACTAACGCCAAGTGAGGTTATTTTTACAACACTATTGGTTGCAGCCATCATTGACAAAAGAAATCCTAGTTAATGTTGGCCGAAAACTATTGACAAAGAATAATATTAGCGTGAATGTAGAAACTAATTAATGCAAACATTGACAACAAAAAATAAGCATGATAGACGTCAATCATAAAAATATAGTTGCATCCGCAGAGAAATAACCTCTCCAACATTTGTGGAGAAAACATTGCCTCAAGTGAGAAATAAAAGTGGTTCACAACAACAACAAAGTAATCCTAATAATACAAATAAAAAAAATAACTCAACCACACCAATAAAAAAACTAGTCGACATCAACTGAAAAATACCGCTCCCAACAATGTCTCGGTCTTAGTGAAGTTGATGATGCCCCAACCAAAATCAAGTTAAAGAGAAATTACAAAGAGAAGCATTTTAAAAATCTTACTTTTTAGGTGCAATTTGAAATTTTATAGTTTTAAGTAATCCAATTACTCTCTTAGAATTCTAGAATTTCAATTTATTTTGAAATTCCTTACCCAAAATACATATTTTGTCATAAAGCATTTCAAGTTTTCTATAAAAAAAAATTAACCTCTTAAAAATCCCTATCCAAACACACTATTGGGGCATCATCACAACTAAATATGGCCAAAAAAAACTAAGTATTAGATTCCAAGCTTATAAGGCCAATTTCACAGCTGACAGACTATATCTACATTTAGAATATCCATTAAAAAGTTAAAACAGTAAGGTGAAAACATTACTGATTCAAACCTGCTAGAAATTTTTTACAACAAATATGAAGGTCACACCATACCCCCATGCAGGATAATCCAAAGTTGCCAAAGAATCCATTTGGCATGCTGAAAGACGAGCAAGGCCACCATTCCCTAAGGCTGCATCTCCTTCCTGGTCAGGGAAGTCACATAAGTATATATTAAGGGATAACAATAACCACATGGAATTCTCACTGAGATAACATATCTATAACAGTAGACTGGGAAATACAAAATGATTAAATTAAAAACATTAATAACACCTGCTCGGCCAAAACTTCAAACTCAAATCCAAGTTGGCTTAGGGCCTCTGCATATTGATCCTGGATGCCGAGATTGATTACACTATTTGACAAAGAACGACCTGATATCCAAAAAAAACATGTGTTCTCAAGAATTGGATACAAGAACAGCAGCAATTGTACACTTTCATAAGCACCACCATTCATCAAATGAATGAAAAGAATGTGCTATCAGTTTATTTATTTGTTTGACTTAGCTATAACAAATCTAAGAAGAATTTTTGGACTACTATAGTTTCCTTCGTATTTAAACCACCAGAATACTAAATCGTATAGATACTTATACCAGAACACAAAATATATAATAAAAAAATGTTATTCACATTGGTCATACATAATAAGCTTTGACAGGAATTAGTTTGTGCATTTGCTTTTCTTTCAAAATAATAAATATTTCTTATATTGTTGTTTTTTTGGTTATTGACTAGGGTATCTCCGATGGAATTACTATCAGACTAACCCCTTGGACAATGTAGCAACTAGGAGCCCCTTTCAGATCTGAAATTTGGTCCACCCACTCAAGTGTCTTGCTCATTGCAGCTCAAACCATTACAGGTAAATATATATTCTATTATGAGTTCACTTGATTACATAGAATCTCGTAATTAATTAATAACTAAAAAGTAAGGAAAGACTTAAAAATGAAGAAAGATTTCTGAATCACTTGAGGTAAACCTCGGTGTAATTGCTTAAAAAATCATGATTAAGGAAAGGAAAATAAGTCAGAAAATACACAGCGCCTAAACAGGAGATACTGTCCAAGAGAAAGTTTAATATACTTTTTTTATCATTCATAGCTGATTAAACTTATACATGGAACTTGCACATGCTTATAATAAATATAAACTAATTTGGTTCAACAAATAAATACTAAATAAAGGCTAATGTGCCAAACAAAATTTAGGGCATCACTTTAACTACCCATAAGAAACTCAAGAGAAAGGAAGTAGAGGCGTTTAGGTTTTGTTCTCTTGAAGTAACTGTGAGTATCATGCCAGCGTTCAATCAACCGATCTCTGACACTGTGTGACAAAGCCTACAAATATCATCACACAAAATCAATTTTTTTATGATATCCATTAAGAATAGGCAATCAGTAGGTCAAAACACTTGTATTATTTTATGCCCTTTATAACCTACAGAATTAGATCTCAAGATGTCAAACAGATAATAGTGGAATAAGCTTTAATGTTATATATCTGAAGACTGAGTTCCTTCAACATCAAAGTTTGCTGGATAAAATGAAAACATGAATAACAATATGCCATGTATTCCTTCAAGGTCAATACAAAAAACTTCTATAAACATATCATAATGACACTTCTATCATCAAAATTGCTTAGTCACCCACTCATTCTACCAACATCCTTCAGTAAAAGAAAGGGTCCAACGAACACTCTAAAGAGTGTTGGTTCAGGCGTACTAAATATATCATATTAAATACTCATTTACATAAAAAGGCATGTGCAAACTAATCTTCGTGTTTTTTTATATAATAAATGTTTTCTTTCCAAATAAATACTCAGTTTTTTTCCATAAAAAAAGAAAAACCGCAGTAAACTTCTTGTTTTTCAATAGGATTCCTAGAGATGATTTTTAAGGGTGTTCAATTCCGAACCGATTAAAATAAAAAATTAAAAAAAAATTGGATATTTTTCTCAAAAAACGAGCTATTCGAATCAATTTGTGGTTTGAAATTTCGAAACTAATTCAAATCAAACCAAAATAAATTATTTAAAATATTATTATCTCATCTATTATTTCACTTATATACGATAGATGTCTATGCGAGAGAACAATTTAGCATATTTGATAAAATAAAATAGTCTAAAGCACATATAATATAACAGATAGTTACAGTGGGCTTAGGGCTTACAAGGTTTATTCAAAAACTTTTCCTAAACATATGTTTCTAAACTTGAGAAATAACTTAAATCTTTCTGACATATAACCTTCATTAACAATGAAATACCTTTTTACTCTCAAATTATATTTACCAATTCTACACTTTTGTTTAATTTTCTTTTTCTCTAGCTCTCACTATCATCACTTTGTAGATCTTATCATTGATCCTGCACAACTGCTTTAGATACTTAGAAAAAAAGCCACTGTAGTCTACCTAATTCGTCAAGAATTACTTGGCGTGGAGTGTGCCTGGTACCAAAAATCTTTTTTTATCTCGTACTCTTTCAAATAAATTGCACAAATACAATTCACTTTTTCCCTCTTGCAAATCATAGAGAAGGACATACATAAATCAAAAGCAATGTAGTTGAAAGGCAGAACCTGATAGGCTTCGAAATCGTCAAAATTAAACCGTGATCTGGCCACAGTGTACTCAACATGATTCAGAATATCCTTTTGAAGACTGAAAGGGTCGTTCTTGAGAAACCCATCCATTAAGCTAAACATTCTCTCTGCTTTCGCGCGACGCTCGCCGTCGCCTTCCACCAGGCCAGGTCTCCTCACCACAACCCCTGGATTCCCCGCTGCCGGTCTCGCCACCAAGACCGTGCCGTCGCCGTCCCCACCGACTGCTTCGGCCAACGCTCGCTTAATCCTCTCCAGGCTGTCGGAGTCCTCGATTTTGTTGCCATGCGAATCGGTGACGAAGAACTTCTTCACGAAGAAGTCGCCCTCGAATTCTACTGTAGCACGGTCGACGGTGAGGCCCAGGACCTTGAAAACCCTGGTGATGACCTGGAGAAGGCCGATTCGGTTACGGGCGCGGATGACAAAGGCGGTGGAGTCACCGGCGTCGGAGTTGTCGACGGCGACGGGTGAGGAGGAGAAAGCGGAGTCTCTGGTGGAAGCTTGCAACGGGATGCTCCGGCGAGCAGTGACGTGGGAGACGGAAAGCGAGGAGAAATGTGAGAGAGAAGGGAATGGAGAGAGCGGATTGATGAGAGATGAGAGTGAGTGAGTGAAGAGAGGGAAAGAAAGTGTTTGCATTTTGGGGAAGAGTTCAGAATGAGTGAAGTGGTGACATGAGAGTGCGAAGAAGAAAGAAGAAAGAAGAAAGAAGAAAGAATAGCGGGAATCGTGATCTGTTGCAACTTTCAACTAACTACTTTTAAAAGGAGTTTGTCTTTCCGATAAGAGGAGGCAAGAATCCTGTGATATCATATGCTTGCTACTCATGCCCGTGTCTGTTCACAAGTCAAACCCAAAGCTTATTTTTTGGAATATGCAATACAAATAAACAAAAAAATAAATAAATATTAGGACCACATGCTTACACCTTCTAAATATATTTTCTATTGGTTAAAATTTGTATTTATTTTTTAAAATAAATTTCTATTTATAATTAAAATATTATTGTATGTGTTCTCACCTCGTAGACAAAGGGTATTCAAAGTGTTTATGCAATTTTCACATTACATATAATAATAAATTCATAAAAAGTTCATTTAACGAAAAAATAGAGAATTCTTTAGTTTTAATAAAGTGCATAAATGATAAGAAACAAATGATTATATATAATTGATAGTGACATGAAACTATTAGAACAAAATAGTATTTATTAAATTTTGTTTTTGAAAGATGTTGGAGAAGGTTATGATTGAAATTAGTAAATAAAATTTAATAAAATTTGTTTTTGTTTTATCTTAGCATCGATTCATACATTCAATGTCCATACAGAACTAAGATTCATCAAATTTTATCAATAGATAACTGACATGGTTAATGGAAAAATGTATATATAATTTATTTTTAATTTATTCTTGACCTCGACTCCTAATGCATATGAAATTATTATGTATACCAAAATAAATCATTCAATTGTAGTTTAAGGACGATAATTTGTTTAACCTTTCAAGTACATTTTAAGAACAAAAATATGACGAAATTTCAAGCTCTGAACTGATAATATCATGAATGTTGTGATTAACTCTAACCATGTTATCTCAATCGACTTAAAGATTAAAATATTAACATTTTACATGGATATAGAAGAGTGATTTCAAACCAATCTGACTCTCCTTATAACTTTATTAGAGGGCTTGTTTGAGTATGTTTAATAGTTTCAAATCATTTAAGAGTTGAAGTTAAACACAATTTAAATATGTATTCCTCCTTTAATTATTTTTAAAAAAAAACTGTGATGGAACTCCAAAGTAAATTCAAATTCAATTATTAACCCTAATAATATTTACTTCAACTGACTTAGGTCGAAACAACTTTCATTTTTAAATTTAAAGATATTTTTAGTGAAAAAATATTATAAAGTCTATTGTTAATAAAAATATTTAATATAAATTTTGAAAAACAAGTTTTTTCAAATAAAAGTTATGGAGATTCATATTAGAATAATACTTTTATTAATTAAAAAAATTCACCGGGACTATGGAACTACCAAAAGTATAAATATCTAAAGGGAAATTGACGACTCAATCTTCTTTATTAACCTTTATCTCCCATTTTAATATTATAATGAGTATGTCAGGAACACTTCTAAAAAATTTAATTGTCATCAATTAAAATTATCTTATGTACAAATTAAAAATTAAATTCTAAAGGTTTAGCTTATAGGAAAAAAGAATTCTTAGTTGTCTTTCCTACCTTTCTTCAAACAAATCCTATAAGCTAAATTTCATTATTTATGTTGGTGGATTTGATTAAACTTTTAATGCCTTTATGACTTAGATGCTCTAAACCCAAAAACATGAGACAAATATTTCGTCAGAACTATTATATCAACTATCAAAAGATTACCTAAATGAGTTAGGTGATATATATCAAATGCACTGGTGCAATTCAGGGTTATCTATCAATATCGTATATTAAGTTCTTATTGAGGATAAATGTAATGCATCATCTGTATAGTGTGTGTTCCTATAGAACAGGTGTTTAGGCAACTTGGAAATTAGCAAAATCGTCTGATACAAAAGACTTACTTACCAGGCTGATGTTAAACGAGATTATATCGGTCATAATATGAGAAATGTGGCATTCGTTTTGGTCTCAGAAAACCTAACATAACAGGATTAAAGTTACTCAAATAGATTAAAAACTAACACATTACTAAAAAATAGTTGCTCTTTTGTACAAGTTTTCTGTAAACAAAATTTCTTTCTGGTCAAGTAGTATACTTGTTTAAACTAAACATTTACAAGGAGGTAGAGAAATTAGCAGAAAAATAAAACCCAAATACGGTTAACGTACAATTTGAACTCCCAACCTGTTACATTACAGAAGGTATAGCTGTCACGGGAGGAGCAGAACTTTCTCCATACAGCTATTTAATAGATTGGTTCATCTGCGATAGTGGAAAATATTTGTGTAAAGTGATTACACTATTAAAATGAATGTAAATGATAAATGCAATGAGAAAGTAAAGTGACAATACCGTCCCCGTCATCTACATCATTGTAATCATCATCGTCATCGTCAAAATCTATATTCTGCAAAATTTTAATTGAGTTAGATACTTCAATATTTTACTTTTTCTTTCAAACATGGAAACGAAAAACACAGCCTAGCAACCGTATGCTAAATAAGATAAGACAACATACAGGCATAATAAGAAAGAAGAGGGAAAACAGTGAAATAAATACCCTTCAAACTACTACCATCAGAACCTCCCCCAACCCAACTGATAAAAATTTACATGAAGTGATAGATTCCCTATGCCGCCACCATGTCAAATTAAGCAACTACCAAAATCTAATTTAGTAACAAATCATTGAATGCTGAAAAAAGTTCATACCACCACCTGTTGTCGAAGGAAGGAAGAAAGTGCAATAATATGTGAAAGCAAATTCCAAATTCATAGAATTCACTTCTATAATTTAAAAGAAACCTCAAAAATCTGAAAGGAACAACAAGATAGACCAAACATCGCAATTCTCATCATCTAGTTGTCTTTTCCCTTCAAAGGTCAAATTATTTTCTATTGTTTACTTCCCAACTGCTTGAAGAGCATAATATGAGTAACATTTGAACAGATGCCAAGTTTGATATGGAATCCACTTAAAATTTCAAAGAAACCTCCCAAAGCATTGAGCAAGCATAAGATAGACTAAATCCTTGATGTTCCTATTTTCTAATTCTCTTCTCCAATCCTACTATTTTCTTCTTTTCAATTTTATATTTTTGTATGGGGTCAGAAAGGGCAGAGAACCATTGTGGATAGCTAATGAATCATCAGTTGGATCTGCAGGACCACACGCACTCACAACACCCAATTTTCCAATTATATTTATGCAAATGAGAGACACTTAGTTTCTCCTACAAAGAAGGGGGAAAGATCAAAGATGATATGCTGCTACAGCTAAAAAACTTGCTTTCATTATCAACTTATGTGTTATCAGTATATCTAGTTAAAAAATTCAGGTAATGCTCTAACCTTGACTCCATTCAACAAAAAGGTTTGAAGATAGACACATGAAACCATATAAATGCAAGTTTTTCATGGTCAAAAGCTGGGCAGGTTTAGTTTTTTCCATCTTTACCTTTGTCTTCAATTTGAAAATTTTGCTGGGTAAGTTTTTGTGACTAAAATGTATTATTAGAACATAGAGACAAATAGAAATTTTAACACATCAAAGAAAAGGCTATAGCGGAACCTGATTATAATCATCATCACTCATATCTTCGTCATCCTCCTCTTCTGCATTTCCATCTCCATCTTCATCTTCTCCTTCTTTCTTTTCGGTTTCTTCGGTTTCCTCTTTTCCCTGCAGGTGAAACCATCATCAACATATTTCACTGGAAAAGGAAAGGTAGTCCAAAACTAACATAAAAAAAACAAATACAATATTCATGTGGACCAAATGCAATCTTACTCCCAAAACTAATGATCTAGTTTTCAACATTCCTTGAACTTAGCTAATGGAGAGTTGCATCAATGGGAGTAGTGGTGATGGTGGTGGCAGTAACAATGATAGTGGATGCAGAGATAATAAATTGACGGAAACAATGAAGAAAGGGATATTAATGGGATTAGCACTGGTGGTGACAGCAATTATGGTGTTGGTGTCAAGTGACAAAGGTTGTGGCACTGTTTGCAATGATGGTGGCAATTATAGTGGCAAGGTGAAAGCAGAAGGGGAGGTTTTTAAAGGAACCAAACTGAGGTTGCAGTAACTTATTTCACCATATGTGAGGGTCCGAAACTGCCTCTTAATAATTTGAGCTTCTTTCAATTTGAAATCTTAGGATCTAGAAGAACTGAGGATATATTCAATTAGTGATAGCTCAATTCCTTGAAAATGCTATCAGGAATTGAAATTTTGATTTTACAATATATTCCAAGCCAGAAATTAAAAATTGTAGGTTCCAATTACATTCCAAAGGCCACAGAAAACCTTAATGTGTACAGAAAGTGATAAGCATCCAAGTACACGGGAACCTACCCTCAAAAGCTAATTATTATAGGAAAAACCTTAAATTCTTTACCGAGCATCTTATAATAACCAAATATTATTCAACATGGACATAGATACCCCTTAACACCCAAACCCCTATAATTAGTATGTTGCGATGAAATGAATGAAAGTGTTAGTGTCTTTGTTAGCACACACACATACACAGAAAATAGTTTTAAACATAGGTGCTTTACCTGGTTTGTTTTCTCTTGTTGTTCAAAGAAATCCATTTTCTTCATCTCTGTCACACAAACATCTTTATCAGTCTAAAGAGAAACCAAGGGCTTACCATCATTATTATAAGTAAACAACGATCCACTTTATAGATGTAGATAATATCCCAAGCAAGTTCCATAAAATGTTTCTATCAAATAAATAATAGTTTCAACACCGTAAGCTATGAAGCATTTATACAACGATATTACAATCTATAATAGAATGCTGCATTCATAGTACATATAACAATCAGAAGAACAACACATGCAATTCTTGAGTAATGAGAATTTCATAAATCTCTCTAAAGAGAGTGGAAGTTGTTTACAAAGATTAAGCTTGTTTTGAGCTAACCTCATAAATTCAGAATGTATTCACAATAGTGATTTAACCACATAAAAGGAGAAAGGTCATGATTACTAAACCTGACTCTGGGTTCCATCGAAACTTTTTTCGCTTTGACGCCCGCTTGGTTTTACCTGAAAACACCAATTTAAGTTTAAATTATTTGCTAACATGAACCTTAAATGCATAATAAAAAAACAGTAGGGTTTTTTGAATGTAAAATATAACCACTGCCTTCACAGTCCATTCCATTATTCATACCTTGAACCAACTCCGGAGGAAAATCATTGAACGTTAACACTTGTGACAGAGAGTCACGGGTAAAATCGTTCTTCTTCTTGTCAGAAAATCTATCTATGTGCATCGTTTGCCGCTCTGTTGATAAAACAAGAAAATTAACCCAAAAAAAGAAAGTATGCCCGTTAGGGAATGAAGGAGGCTGATATTTAGGATAAATATGGTTCAATGAAAGCGTAGAAAATGTTTTAGAAATAGTATGTCTGGCTGTATGATGGTGTAAACCTGCTCATTCCAGGAACCATTTCATTACCAGCTGGTGTAGGAAGCATAATTTGGCATTATAAGCATATCAGTTTGTCACAAGATTTTCTCTGGTTCAGATTCTTTACACAATAATATAATAATGAACTGCAGTAAAATGATTTAGTTATACCCATGTCACAATGCACATGTAAAGACAACTAAATGCTTACTCTTTGAGGTTGTCTCCTCCAAAAGATAAGGAGAGGCTTTCCAGTAATTTTGTAACTTGTTACTCCAATTAAGCAACTTTTTGGTATTAGCATCTATCTCACCTATTTTAAACTCAGGCAAAGTAACATCCTGCATCATCGGATAGACGGTGACAAGCAATGAGCATAGGCACTTGATTATGCAGACAAAAAAGAAACATAGAAACATACTCTTTATTTGTCAGTTTCAAATTTAAGGAGATAATTTTGAGGTAATTTTGAGGTTTTAATAAACAAGAACTGAAAAGCTACAAATCATTTATAGTATAGGTCCTAACATTTGAACAATCACAAAAAAGAAAACAAAAATTGGTGAATTATTAGGGTATGAATGAATTAATATAAACAAATGAAACTAAAAAAAAATACCTCAGGAAAAAGATCGAATGGCACTTGAGAAGCAAATGTAGTAAACCCACCTCCTCGTCCCCATCCCCCTCGCCCCCCTCGTCCTCGCCCTCTGCTCGCCATCTCCACTCAAAATCCAATTCCAAGTGCAGATGTGTCCACAACAAAGGAAGAATTTACAAAACAACAAAACCTGTTTCGTTGATGGCCGACGGTGGAGGAAGCCAAGGGAGGTGGTGGTGGCGATGGCGGCGATGGCGGCGACGCTGTCTGTGATGCTGATTGTCGAGTAAGTAATTCTTTCTCTTTACTGTTATGTGAATTTAACGAATAATTTGTAATTCAATATTTGATTTTGTTTTTATCTAATTTTTAGAGTTTAAAAACCATGACTCGTTTATCATTTATAATTTTACTCTTTATTATAATGTAG
>Ga0123341_1002602_pt1 | contig 14983 bp, 8 predicted proteins | sample Turbeapinknodule_FD_89959 | JGI IMG/M metagenome (GOLD analysis project Ga0123341, IMG submission 89959) | Root nodule microbial communities of legume samples collected from Mexico - Turtle bean Mexico pink nodule | ecosystem: Host-associated > Plants > Roots > Nodule | place: Mexico: Nepantla... | reverse complement strand
ATATATATATATTATTTTTATTCGTTTTGATATAATTAATTAAAGTATAAAAAATAAACAAATAAAATGGATGAGATGATTGAATAAAAAATATGGAATTTTTAAGAGTTTAGAAACTAAAATCACAGTAACAATAAACCAAAAATCACAAATCAATGTTGTAAATGACATTGTTTCAATCATTTATTTGATTTATTTTTATTCAAATATCTTCTATGAAACACAATTATATTTGAACTTTATAAAATTATTATAAACAGTATTTTAAATTTTTTATCAAAAATTTGTTTTTAAGACTAAAATTTAATCATTTCTTCAATATTTTGTATTTAAGATTCAAATGTAATATCATTAATTCAAGAACAAAATTTAATATAATGCCATAAGTATTATTGATGAGATTTTTTATTACATTTGGATTTTGCAATTAGTAATATTAAATTTAAACTCCAAATATGATTAAAGCATTATCAATACTTACTTATAATAGTGGGTATTATTTTCCGTTCAAAAATGTGCAATTTGAGTATTTGAAATTTTTAAATGAACAATTCTTAGTTTTCAATGAATATTAATATTAATATTTTTATTTCCCCCAAAATATTTATTCACGGAATGTTTGATTTTACAACATATATATTAAAAGTTAAAATTATTTTAGTAAAATTATTTATAATCTGTCTAAAAATATAATAATTTTCCGCCAATATAAACTTTATATTCAAGACTCAAATTTAATAAAATTTAATACCACCATTATTTTAATCTTTGTATTTAAAACTAATATTTAATACTACCATTAATATTTAAACTTTGTATTTAAAGCTAATATTTAGTTTCATTAATTAAAGTGAAACAACTTTTATGCCAAGTGGATGCTATTTTTTTTTTATTGATAGAGTTTCAAAAGACACGAAAACTTGCCGATAAAATCAAAAGAGCCGATAAATTCACCTACTTCGTTTGAAATCTCGTAGTGGACCTCGTCGCAGCATTTATTTGTCTATTATCTCTCCATTTTATTTTTCATATACATTAAAATTGTTTTTTTTTATATTATAAAAAATATTTTCAGACAAAAGAATTTATAATTAAAACGAATGATTAAAAACATTAAAAATAAACATAAAAGTAATAGTATAGGCAATTTCATCTTTTTAATTTTTAAAAAATACTCGTAAATATGATTAATATTTTAAATTTGGTAAAAAACATCATTGTTTATGTTTTATGAAAATAAAACTAATTAAAAAAAACGAGTGAAGAATTAATTGTTGTGTAGAATGGTAGTAATTAGCATTAGTTGATTTGATCAGTGTAATTAATATAATGAAGTGTTGTGAATGAGAAAGAGTATAAAAAAGAAGAAGCAATGTGGCTGATAATTATTCCTATGGTTTTTCATTTTCATGAATTTGTTTAAATAGTGTCCCCAAAATAAGAGAGAGAGAACAGAGTGAGTAGTGAGATTGAATCGAGGTTGAAGTGTTGTGTGTGTGTTGTGTTCTGTTGTTGTGTTGTGGCACAGAAAACGAAACAAGCTCAGAAGAACACACAGTGAGAGAGAGAGAAAGAGCTGTGATGTGAAATTGGAGGAAAGTGAAAACCAAGCAATCTATCATATCATCCATGGTGGTTCGTTTGGTTGATCAGAGGAGCAATTGAATTTTGCTGAATCGGTGTCGTTTCGATTTCTCATTTGTTCTTGTGCTAATTCTGACTTGGTCAGATTCAAGTAAACGCTTATTCTTCTTCCGACGGAAACCCTAGGTTCGTCAATTCTCAACTCTAATTTCAATTCACCTTTCTTTTCTCTGCTTAATGTGCAGTTTACCACTCTTGAATGCTCCTTTTTTTTGCCGATCATTGACTAACTGGGAATTCTGTTTTCTTTCTAGTTTTTTTGTTTGTTTTGTTTATGTTCCCTTTTTTTTTGTGTTGGCGATGCTGTTTGTTCTTGCTTTTATCAGTGAATTTGCGTTGATCAAATGCCTGTGGGTTGTTTTTGTTTGTTGAATTTCGTAGTTGTGTTGCTGCCGGAGCGCTGACTGATGAATGTTGAAAATCTTTGAAAGATTTTTTTTGGTTTAATTTTGATAGTTGGGGATTGGATTTGGAGGTTTATTAAGCACTTTCTTAAATTTGGAATTTGCATGGCTTAATGTCATTGGGTTGTGTATCTCATTTAATGCAACAGTCGGTGTGTGTCTGCCGTCTGAGATTTGGGAACTGGGAGCGGTGGAATAGATTTTGCATAATGACAGGTCTTGCTGAAGTAAATAAATGACAAACAATGAAAGGCAGTGAATTTTTTGTGGCTCAGTTTTTTGATAGTAATCTCTGCTTGGAGTGAGGAAGAGGGTATATTTTGATGTGTTAATAGATCTGTCTAATTTTTATGGGATCTAAAAAAAAAACTATGCTCTTCAAAGCTGTAGTGCTAACGGGTAAGCATGCTGAAATGTTGTTTGTATACGGAAGAAGTCTACTGTCTGTACTTTATGCTCTGATATCATTTGTTCCCTGTGGGAGGAGGATTTTGAGAGGGAGGGTACGGAGATTTGTAGTTGAATTTTATATGCTGCTCGGAAATCCATTGCAGCACTAGAGGATACACAATAAGATGAATTCCTTATCTAGTGTTTTGAGTTCAGCAGATTCTATTAGGGAAAAACTTTATTATAAATCTTATGTTGTAGGTTGGAATTGTCCATGATACGGACAATGCTGTGTGTTTGCAATTGGGGGTGTAATTAAGGAACTAGCAAAATTGATGTGTGGTTGAAGTGGTGAAGGTTTACTTCTAGTAACTCTGACTTTACGAAGGAGGGATTACACAAATTACATTTATTTATTTGTTGCCATGGAGTAATTGATGGACACAGCTGGATCATTTTAGTTTTGCTTCTTTCCTGAATCTTAGAATCTATTTGTCGATCAATCATGAGAAATTTCCTTGGTCAGAGGTTTATGATCTCTTAAGTCTTAAATTAAATTTGTAAGGAAATTGTTCTTTGCTCTCCTTAATAAATAGGAGGAGAACTGAGCTTTTTGAAGTACATTATTTATTGGGAAGAAGGATGTCCACACCTTGTGTCTTGAACCATTTGGGTATGCATATATCAAGAGCTAATCTTCTACGCAACAGTCATCCCAAAACTAGAATCTATTACCGACCCTCAAAGAAAACATAGTTTACAAGAAATATATTTGTATGGACAAAGTTAGTGTTTTGACCTTTGTGGAGCATAAAAGCAACTTTAAAGTTGATTGGAAGCTAAGAGCTTTAATTTAAAATTAAAACTGCCTGTAAAACCAGTTTCTTAAAAGCTCATTATTTTAACTGTTTCTTTACTAAAAATTTAAAACTTTATATTTTTGAAATTCTTTTTGCTCCAAATTCTCCCTTTGAGGAAGAGAGAAGGCCAAATTTAGCTAGATCAAATATTTCCTAAAAAGTAGAAGCTTGGATTGCTGCGTATTCACCCATTTTTATCTAAGCCATACCTACTATATTTGTTGCTTTGATTGGCTTAGTTTTCTTTTAATATGTAACATACATGGAATTTCAATACCTAACTATTGAGGATAAATGATATTTCTATCTCAGAAAATTTTCTATATGAACACACACCTCAATCTTCCCATGTTGTTGTCCTTAAATTCCTTGTTAATTTTCTTTCTGCTTTCAAATTTGTTGACGTGTTTATTAATGAGTTTCTAGGAATGTGATCACCGAATTACTTATCAAGCTTTGAATCACTAGCTTGGAGTTCCATGATTAGGGTGGTTTCAACTCACACAAAGAAGGCCATTGGAAGCATAGATAATCTTCTTCCATTTACTGATTTCTAGGTGTATAGATACTTGAGAATAGAGGAATGAATGTTCACGGGAATGAAGTTTGTGCATTGATAATAGCAGCCCTTGATTAGGTACATAATGACAAACATAGAAAGGTGAATTTTTTGTAGCTCAGTTTATAGCAATAATGTGGCTTGTGGAGAGGAAGAGGGTATACTTACAAGTGTTATTAGATCTATCATAGTTAATTGAATCTAAAACACTTTGCTTTTCAAGGCTTGAGTGTGTTGTATGATGGAATTGGCCATGACATACGCATTATTATGTTGGCAGTTGGAGATGTACTTTAGCAACTAACAAGACTAATGTGGTTGAACTGCCGAAGGTTTAAATTCTACTGACTCTGACATTACAAAGGATGCATTAAACAAATTACATTTATTTGTTGCCAAAGAGGGATGGATGTACAGCTGGATGGTTTTAACTTTTCTTCTACTTGTATGTTGAGGAGATTACCTGAATCTTAGAATCTATTTTGCTGGCTCAATCTTGGGAAATTTCTTCTAATGAAAAGTTAAATTTAACAAGGTAAGTAAGCCTGTGCATCATCTATGCTTTGAGCCAAAAGAGCTCTTGATTGAGGATGCATGATAGAGATATGTCATAAAACCATTTGTGTTTTCCCCTAGTAGCTTAAGCTTTAGATTGCTAGTTCATGATACTTGCATTGCATATATATGCATGCATATATGATCGATATCATCTTTGTGTTATTATTGCTGGATGTGTGGATCTCACTTCTAATTCTGTTCTGTAATATTTTTTAATTTGTAGGGAGACTTGTTTAATTTTCTTGAGTAGTAAATTTTTCATTGTGACCACTGATGCAGATATTGGAGATTGACGTGATTCCCTCTTCACCTACCTATCTGCATGCAGTAGTGAATGGATTCCTCTGGTTCTTATCTCGTGCTGTTTTAGTTGTGTAATATGTTATAGTTCCTATTTAATTTATTACACCTTGCTGAATAAAAAGTAGGCAGATATCTCAAAATTCAAGTTTGGCAATACTAATTAAAATTGAATGAGAGCATTTATCAGTTACATCATTATCAGTGTTGAAAGGAGCATTCTGGTTGTGGATAAAAGAGCTTCTTTGTAAAGTTGTTGGACGCACTTTCTAGTTTGGTTTGAGAAAAGGCAAATGCTACCAACATGGAAGTATTATAACATTGATTTCACCACTTTAGTTCGTGATCAACTTTTTTTGGGTGGTGCATTTAATAATAAACATATTGATGTTATGTTATAAGAAGAAAAATGGAGCATGTTTTGGAAAAAAGATTCCCTCTTAATGCAGAAGATTACAAGTTATATGAAGAAGTTGGTGAAGGCGTTAGTGCCTCTGTATACAGGGCTCTTTGTGTTCCTCTCAACGAGATAGTTGCAATCAAGGTTCTCGATCTAGAGAAGTGCAATAATGATCTGGTATGTAGATATAAATTTTCGTATTTTACATCACTTGCATTAAACTTAAATTGTGCTGCTAGTTACTTCATACTGAATTCAGTGGCTTATGAAATTATGAAAGGATGATTTCAACCATCACTATTCATTACATTGTTTGGTGCTAATTTATGTTGTTCACTCTTTAAGTCTGTTGAATCACGTGGGTTGCATTATTTGCTTTAATACAAGGATAATTTCAACAATTCAATCTCTAATTCATTGATTGATAATTATTTGTGTATTCATCCATGTGATTATATTCCATATCTGTCATGTTGGATACATTCTTATTGATAGTTCTGGAAATTATGCAGGATGGCATTCGAAGAGAGGTACAGACCATGAGCTTGATTGATCATCCAAATCTTTTACAGGCACATTGCTCTTTTACTGCTGGACACAATCTATGGGTTGTAATGCCATACATGGCAGGGGGTTCTTGCCTTCATATAATGAAGTCTGCCTATCCTGAGGGGTTTGAAGAGCCTGTTATTGCTACTTTATTGCATGAAGTTCTCAAAGCTCTTGTTTATCTTCATGCCCATGGTCACATACATAGAGATGTTAAGGTGTGATGCATTAAATATCTGCCCTCTTATTTTTTAAAACATATGCACCCTTCTGATATTGAAAATTGAGAATCTTACAGCTATATTTCTTAATCTTAAACTAAATGGTACTAATTCATTGAATCTGAGATTTTGGTTTGCTTCTTTTATGGTTCTTGTAAAGCTGTAGCTGAACCTAACAACTATTTCTTGTTTTTTTCTTTCCCTTTTCTTCATGTTTGTTGGTTTTCTGTTCTTTTTCTCCATTTTTAAATATTTGTAACTATGCAGGCTGGGAATATTCTGTTAGATTCTAATGGTGCAGTCAAACTGGCTGACTTTGGAGTGTCAGCATGTATGTTTGATACTGGAGACAGGCAACGTTCAAGAAACACTTTTGTTGGAACACCTTGCTGGTATTAAACCTCGTTTATTGTAGTTCTTCATCTGGCTACCATCATATGAATGATTGTTGAAGCAGTGAATTGTCTTTATTTCCACAGGATGGCTCCCGAAGTCATGCAGCAATTACATGGATATGATTTTAAGTAAGTGCTTTCTATTTTTTTCTTCCCTTGTAGGCATGATTAATAATTTTATTATTGTCACTGTTTTGCTCCCTGATATCTTATACTTTGCTGGGTTCTCTATTTTTATTTTTTCCTATAAACAGAGCAGATATATGGTCATTTGGTATAACAGCACTTGAACTTGCTCATGGTCATGCCCCGTTTTCCAAGTATCCACCTATGAAAGTAATTTTCTTGTCTTCGAATATTTGCAATTATGTATGAGTTTTATGGGGTTGAGTTAGGCTTAAAGTCCACTTTGTAATAGCATGTCTCTTTCTGTGAGCTCATGGTTGAATTTTTTCACTTATTTTTATGGATGCAGGTTTTGCTTATGACTTTACAGAATGCCCCTCCAGGTCTTGATTATGAAAGAGATAAGAGATTTTCAAAGGTTTGTGGTGTTTACTAAAGCACTATGTAGTTTGTAGCGTATATTATTTGTATTCTTATTTTACATCTAAAATTTTCGTCATCTCTTTTCAGGCTTTCAAGGAGTTGGTTGCCACCTGCTTAGTAAAAGACCCAAAAAAGCGTCCTAGTTCAGAAAAGCTATTAAAGCACCACTTCTTTAGACATGCACGTGCTAGCAAATATCTATCTCGCACCATTCTAGAGGGCCTTGCTCCATTAGGAGATCGTTTTAGAACGCTGAAGGTTTGCTGTTCATTTGCAAATTCCTCTATTTTATGTATAAATTGTTTGGGTTTTTGTTATCATTTCTCCTGCTTGTGTACCAGGCTAAAGAGGCAGATTTATTGGTGCAGAACAAGGCTCTTTATGAGGATAAGGATCAGTTATCTCAGGTAGGTTTATTTTAAGTTCTGCATTTAAATGCTTGCTTCTGACACTGTCTATGCAAGGTGATATTTTATGAGTACAGTTTCTCATCATGTCACTTTACTGTATTATCGTGTCTGTGTTGTGTTGTACTGTATCCATACTTCATTTAGGCCTTAAGGATTAATAATTAAGAATCTAAGGATCTGCTACATTTGATCAACTATTTCATTTACAGAAAGAATATATTCGAGGAATCAGTGCCTGGAATTTTAACCTGGAAGATTTAAAAAGTCAAGCTGCTCTTGTAAGTATTTTTACCTTCCTACTTTGTGTTATTTATTTAGTTTAATTAGTTGGCAAACTTAAACAATACTGGACATTGTTATCTTCTTGTAAAACATTTTTATGTTGTCAACAGATTCAAGATGATGACATACCTAATGAAGATGAGCCACAAAAGGATAAGAAGCAAAGAGACAGATTGGATGACTTCAGGGATCCTGCAGAGAGGTTATCATCTGTAACAGCTAATCATTCAGATGGTGCACCCACTCAGAACAAGGAGGTACTGTTATTTTCCAAAAAAGATCTAATGCTTACTTTATCTTGTGTTTTTTTGAACTATAGACTTTTCTTTAAGTATACTGGACTGGATTTACATCATAGCCCTATTTTAGGATGGATTCAATAATATTCAGGATTTGGAGGGATCGCTTGCTTCATTTCCTAGTAAACCTCTTCAAGCACTTAAGTATGTTTATCTTCTCCGTTCTTTCCCTTTCAACTTTTTTTTTGAATTTTGAAGTGTTAGCAATGTGTTTGAGATTTGGGTTATGATATAATATATGTTTCCAGTTATGTGGAAGCTTGTATTTCAAGCTGAAGCAGTGCTGGTTGTATATTAGAAATTAGGTTGTTCGTTTTATTTTGTTTAGTAACTATTTATGGTAAAGTACTTAAAAGTTATAACGTACAAACTGAGCCTGTGTTATCACTTTATTTCTCATATCAATTCTTCATTAAATCTTACTATATGATGTATGTAGAAGTTTATGCAATACTGTTCTTTTAGATTCAGTTCTCCATTTATTTATAGAAATATAGAATGCTATACTTGTTTATATTGCTTTTTTTTTGTCTATTTAAGAATTAAAGAGAAATTTTGGATGTGGCAAATGGGATGTATATTTGAATTATCGGCTCAGTTTTCTTTTTGTGTCTAATTTAAATTATTCCTAGCATTTTCTACAATTATGTTAGTGTTGAGTAAATAAAAATGCGTTTTCCATTATAGAATATTTGATCTTATTTATGTGTAAATTATGCAGAGGATGTTTTGATATGTGTGAGGATGACGTTAATAACAACAGTCCAAGAGATCTGGATCATGATTATGGAAATGAAAGTTCTGGGCCAAGTTCTTCATTACAACAAAACGCCAACAATCAGCAAAAAAGGTTTTTGAGTGGTTCTTTGCTACCTGATAATTTTCTTTTTCCCAAAAAGGTTGCTACTGATGGGGACAGGTAATTTTTCCTTTTTACATCAATCGTTTGTTGCTTCATTATTTTTCTTCCCCATTTTCTTCTGGACCTGTTACTAGAACTTCTCATTCTCAATCACTTTCTTGGAAATTAATTTTTTTAAAGGATTTGAGCAAACTGAAATATGCAAAAGTTGTAGCTACGCATGCTGCGCAATGTCTATGACTTTTTTTTGTGCTTGCCTTTATCACTCTTATATTTTGGATTTTTGTTTAAAAAATTGTGCAGTTGCACTGGTTGCATTAGGATTGAAAATTTATGAAAATTTTGTACATGTTGAAAGCTTGTTACTTTACTACTGGTGCTTATTTGGCTTGCAGTATTAATGTGCTATCATATGTTCTGTTTTTCTTAAAAGGGATTACCTACAAACAAAGTATTCTTCGGAGAGGAATCACAGTGGTCCATTGCAATATCGACAGAAGAGAGATACCAACAACCTTCCATTGGGTAAGTGTCTTGATAGTCTGCTTGGTATTTTGATAATCTTTATAATTTTCTTTCTCCTGTGCCAGTTAGATTTTTATTTTATCTCAAAATAAGTGCATTGGGAAATGACTTGCATATAATTTTCTTTGTTTTTTTTTTGTGTGCAGTTGATGACACATCAGATGGAGCATTTGTCCAGCGTAGGGGGCGGTTTAAGGTCACATCGGCTGATCTCAGTCCAATGGTCTGTATCAAATGGCAGATCTTTTTATTTACCTACTGCTTGCTTTTATCCATAATGAAGATTTCTTTTGTAGAGATTAGCAAAGCAGTTTTATTGACACTTTATTATTGGGTGAAAGTAGTGTGGGACCCACTAAATCATTTGGGTGGTAACTTCTTAATTAACATTATTTTGTGGGACCGACATGAAATTCACCTTACATTGAAGAGTTTGTGTAAAGGACTGTTGCATTATTGGCATTTTTCTTCTGTATATGGTAAATCTTCAAATGGTGCCATCGTATGTCTGAGTTATGCATCTTATTAATTTCTGGTTTGATCTGCTAGAATCATTATAAGCAAACTGTACTATTTACTAAAGATTGTACGTTTGCTAACTTGAGATACTATAAAATTGTGGTTGAATTTGTCTGCTTGAATGTTTGATTTCATTAATTATCAAAGATGGAACTTAGGTGAATTGTGGTTGAATGCTTTGTAACCATTGCCATTTCTTTTACTCATTTAGGGTCCTTCAAACAGTGCCACTGGTCCAGTTGTTAGTCCTACCAGTCCACCAAATCAAAATTTCATGGCTGGCACCATTCTTCCATCACTGCAGTGCATCTTGCAACAGAATGGTTTGCAGAGGGTATGCTTTTGTAGCATTTCTTTGTTTTCTATTTTTTTTACACTGACAAGTATATAGCATAACCTTATTTTCCAACGGGTTTTGCCAGGAAGAGATTATAAAATTAATAAAGTATGCAGAGCAATCTTCTGGTAATGCTTCTGTGTGTGTTGCCCCTTAAAAAATCTGGCAATTCAGTTTGTTTAATTTTAATTGTTTTACTTGTTACAGGTAAGAATGCAGAATCAGTGGAGGCAGGGGCAGTTGATAGTTTGCAGGTAAATTACTCTGGTACAAACTTTTCTCGTCATACTTTTTCTTTAATGATGAGAGGCATTATACAAGGGGAATGTGCAGAAAGTATAGAAACTTGGGAAACTAAAATGCCCATAAGGAAAATTTCTATGCCCTTCGTGGCAACATCCACCCCAAAACTATCCAAATGATTAGCGCTTGTAAGGTTGTCAAATTGGAGAGTCTATGTAAATTATTAGTTTATATTATTGACTTGACACTGGTTGAATCTTATAAGAGTTTACTTAATATAAAGAGGTCTTTAAAAAACTATTATGATGTATATGCATAACACCACCATTGTTAAAATTATAAGTCAGATCAAGAAATTGCACAATCTTTTGTGCCAAACAGCTTCGCATGTGGTGGATTGCTGGGATCTTGATCTTCCATGAACAACACTGTCAGGAGGTGAAAAACTGAATTGAGTTCTTTCCAAAATCCTTTCTAAAACACTGTCATGTGATGTATCCCTTCTGATTTTGCTTCATCTCTGGGTTCTCCTTTTTTTTTGCAACCGTCTGACCTTCATCATTTTGCCACAGCAGCCGTCTTGGCCTTTCGCAGGCAGGAAAATGAGATTGAAACTAGGGTTTTTTTTGTCATTTGGGTTAGAGTGGGTTTTGGGCTTGAACAAAAATTGGCGCACTCCATTCTGAACAGTCTTACGAATGGGATTTCTTTTTTCTATTATACTACTTTAACCTATAAAGATCTCTACAATATTTAAGCATATAAAGTAAATATATCCTGCTGTTGCATTTTAGGTGAGGACATAAGATCTTACAATCCTTCTTGCTATCTCTGAGTAATGAGTTTCCATCTCCTCCCTATCCTGGGTAGAATCTTGAGTTTAACAACCTTGTATAACATAATACTTATAACATGATAATGATTCAATATTTCAACTTCATAATCAAGCAAGTCACAAACCACTCTTGTAAAGTTTAATGGTACATTGGTACTAAAAATTCAAACTGCATAAATGGCCATCTTTCTTCTGTTGACTCCAGTTTTACATAAGCTTAACATATCCAACAAAAAAAAGTGTTTGACTGCTATTGTTTTCTGTTCTTCAAACCTGTTTGCATTGACAACCTATTTCCAACCTTATCCTTGTCTTTTTTCCTCTTGCTATAGCAGACCTTCTTAACCCATCATTAGACCCATAAAAAATATTGAAGGAAATTGATACATTGAATTTTGAAACCATGATTCACACAATTCGGATATGAATTTAAAAATCAAGTCAATGATTAGTCACAAAGACAACACAATTAGTCTTCTATAAAATTGGCTGAGAAGGGTGGGGTTAAGAAACATTTTGATTTTGCTTTAGTTTGCTATTTTCGTACTGTTGTGTTAAATGATTTCATATTTGTACAACTTGTAGGTACCTGCAACAACCAGGGAGAGGGATCTGCATTTTCAGGTGATTCAACTCCAACAGAGGTACATGATACAATTGAATTTTGTATTCTTTGATCTTTAAAATTAAATTCAATGTACATCTTATTTTTAACTCTTATGCCAGCATTGGAAGCCTTGTTGAGGAATTACAAAGACAAAAGATGAAAAATGTTCAGGTATTTTTTAATCTTGGTTCAATCCTACGTCTACTATTTGTTTGTCATGTTTTAGTTTCAATCTGAACTCAACAAATGTAAATGATTTTTTGAACTTTTTCTTCATTTCTCTGTCACACCACATATTTTTTTTGTTTTTTCTTCAATATACTTTTTCAAATTCCTTACTCATTCATTGCCTTTGCAAGGTAAATTCTAAATTTACAATTTATTAACCGTAATAATCATTGTTCACTTTGAACAATTGGTTGCCTCTGTTTAAGAGCATATTGAAGTTATACTGTGCAATTCCTGACATTTGGACCTTAGAAATGTGATTGCAATTCGGATGGGGTGAAAAATTGTAATTCAAAAGGTAAATGTTTAGAAATTGAAAAATATTAGTTTTATTGATATTAGAATTCCACAGGTGGACCTTAAAATTGTAATTAAGATAAGTACCCAAGCACTTGGACAACCTAGCCATCAAAAGCTAGCTTTTAAAAGGAAGAACCAAACACATAAATACTCCACCGAACATCCCTTATTACTCAATGTGGGACTTAGGCTTCCCATAATACCCAATCCCTTATTATCATAACACCGTCCCTGAGAGGGGAGCCTCTTTTGGGACACCGTACCCAAGAACAAGAACTTGGAGAACGCATCATCAAAAGCTATTAAAGGGAAGAATCCAACACTTAAATACTTAACCAAGCATCCCATACTACATGATGGGGGACTTAGGAAAATAATATCAAAATTCAAAATCCATTTGAAGATTTCATATCGATTAGAGATATGACCAAATATATAGTATAAGTGGAGCGCAAATCTTACCTATCAAGTCGGTTTTGTGAAGTTAAATTAGATTTAAAATTCACTTTTTAAGATGATATTAGAATTTATCTTAGCGAGCTATTGTGTCACTTGCTATCGCACCACCCTCTATTCCCATGCTGGAAATGTTGAGTCTTTGGTGTGTGGAGGTAATTGGAACACCTACTAGGTAGGGATTAGTACACGATCCATCTACTTACCTAGTGGGTTCCTAGGAAAGTAAATTTAATAATTTTACCTACCAAGACTGTTACCTTTTTAGTGTCAAGACTTGTCCCTACAACCATATAATTCATAAATTTTGAAAGCACTAATTTATTACTAAAGCTGCATGTTACTTACCAAGATGTTTCTTAGTCTCTCAAGGATCAATCATGGATTAGCTTATTAGCTTATTCACACATTTGCTTTCTGAAAATTTGGTGTTTGGAATTCAGCTGTGAAGTCATCGTGTAAGATGTCTCACTCACCTTCTGTCTGGTTTGCAGTTAGAGAAACAGTTGAGCAGTATCAATAACAAAGTGGAGAAGTGAAGAAGTGTATGGATGTTATCATGGTTTGACTGATATTAGACAACACCTGACGTTCATTGATAACAATGAAAGATGATTTGCAACGTACTTGAGGGATGGAGGAACGTCTCAATTGTATCACCATGTGTGGTGTGAACTTTTCTTTGAGGCAGACACTAATTTTGAGATGCTATTCCTTGAGTCGCCTGTAAAATGTAATTTATTGAGATATTGATATCATGTAATTTAAACTTCTCTCATTTTCTCTTATTCTACCTAAAATTTACTCATCAGAGTTCACATGAATGCATATAACTACATAGCTCAGTGATGTAGCAATCTGTCTTGTGTTTCAATAAGTTCATATCACATGACAACCAAACACATACACAGAATGTTGGCTGAAATGGCTAGTGTTGAAGTGTAAAATTCCAATGGTTGATGGAAATTCAAATTTTATTTATATTGCTGACAATGAATTCTCCCAGTGGATTGTATTTGTTCATATAAACTGCAATTGAAATTTATGTGCATAAAGAAATACTTGTTTACGTGTTTTTGTGGTTTTTGAAATTGTGACCTAGACATTTTGTTAATTGATTGTGATTTTGAAGTTGTGATTTTTGAAATTGTGACCTAGATATTTGTTTGAGCACTCAAAAAAAATTATTAAATAAAAACTAATTTTAGAGATAAAAAATAATTAGTTGTTATGTTGATTAAATTAGAAAAACAATTATTTGTTTTTAAATTAGTTTTTATTATTATACATGGTTTTTAAATTGATATCTAATTGGTAGTTAAAACTTTGATACCTAATTAGATACTAATTTAGAAATTATTTATTAATAATAGAAATTAATTTAGAATTCAATATTTTTTAGTCTCTAAAATTATTTTTATTTTATTTTTTTTTAAAATAAAAGTTTTTATGTTAGGTATCACTATGTAACTTAAGATCTCAGTTAGACTAACACCTTAAGTAACAACAATCAAAATAATGTCTAATTTAGTCATTATATCAACTAATTATTATTATTATTTTTAAATTAAAATTGATTTTTATTTAATGATTTTATTTTGATTTATATATTTATTATGTGGACGGATAAGTGACAAATTTTTGTTATATTAAAGTGAAATAGTAAGATGACACGATTTTATAATAATAATAATAAATAAATTTATAAGAAATTAACTAATTATCCTCTTTCAACTTGGGTGCATAAAATATACAAGTGATAATTTACATTATCTATATTTATTATTTCTTTCACTTAAAACCAAAATAGTATGATTTCGTTGTCAAATTGAGTGCAATGGTCAAATGTGTGGTGTGGAATATTTGAGTTTGAAAGTTGATGAGTTAAGAGAAGTGGAAAAGTTTCTCCATTTTTTGTGTGGAAAAAAACAAATTAGATTATGTGTTTCAATAAAATTCTTCTTCAACACTTTTTTATAAAAGAAAAAGTAAAATAAAAAATTATAAGTTAAAAGTAATTTATGTATAAAAGTATATTTGGCTATGAATAAAATGAGTTTATGTATAAGTTAAAATTAATTTATGCTCATATTAAAAATAAGAATTTAAAAAGGTTATATAAAGATGTATTTATAAATTAACTTAAATAAGTTAATTTTAGTATATGGACAAAATAATTTTAATTTTTCCTTTTATATTTATGAATATTTACAAATAAGCTTGTCTAAACATACGTATTATATTTAAAGTT
>Ga0123341_1002601_pt1 | contig 14985 bp, 11 predicted proteins | sample Turbeapinknodule_FD_89959 | JGI IMG/M metagenome (GOLD analysis project Ga0123341, IMG submission 89959) | Root nodule microbial communities of legume samples collected from Mexico - Turtle bean Mexico pink nodule | ecosystem: Host-associated > Plants > Roots > Nodule | place: Mexico: Nepantla... | reverse complement strand
ATAATATACTTTTATATTAATATATTTAAAAAGTAATTTGTAAAATAAAATTTTAAAAATATTTTTAAATTTATTATATAATAATTTAACTTATTCGATATATTGTTTTAATATTTTTACTTTAATTTGGTTATTTTATTATAAAAAAATGTAAATATTAAAATGATAATTGATAATCAATTATTTTTTTAACTACACATTGTTTCTCTGCAAATCCTTTCACGTATAGGTGGAAAATTTAGGTTACAAAAGTTTTATCATTTTCCATATTTTTTAACTTCTAAAATCTTAAATAGACACTTTTTCTACTTTTCTATCATCTCCAACTTTTCACGCTTGGAAACAGATAGATTGTTAGTATTCCTTTTTTGGATAACTCTTGAGGCTATCACAAAGGGCATATTCAACTCAAGGTAAATGGCAAAGGTTATGATATGAAAGGTGACCAAGATTTTTCTTGCAAGTAATTTGGTTATATTGCTCGTAATTGCAACCAGAAATTTTACAATTACTATAAACAATGCATTCACATAATCCCGGATCGGTATTAAATATTATAAAATTTAGAAGAAAAATTTATAAAAAATATTTTTTTATTGTATAATTCATGAGTCATTTAAAAAAATGTAATCTCAAAATCAATATTGCATTTTTGGATTAACATTTTCAAAAGTTTTTTTTATTCAAAAGTTATTTCTGAATCTATAAGTTTATGCTATATTACACAATTTTAAATTTTTTTATGTCAATAATTTTTTTTTAATTGTGTAGTCCAAAATACAATATTAACTTTCGGAAGTCAAAGTTGACTTCTAAATTAACATTTGTTTTTTTTAATCCAATGTATGTTTTTAGTTTCAAGTTGCATAATTATGGAGTTTTTTTTACAATTTAAATAGAACTTCAAATTGAAGGATAGATGAGAATTTTAGTATTTATAACTTGAAGGAGAAAATAATGTAGGAACAAAACGAAATGACTATAGATATGAATATTATAGATTTAAGTCAAAGACAAATCAGGAGATGGATATGGATGTCGTCACTTTAATATATACATTTTTTTCAATAAATTTAAACAAAATTATATAAGTATTTAAATAAGACAATCTATATTTTTAATTTATAAATTTTATGTTAAACAAATAATAATTACTTAATAGACATTTTTTTATATATTTTTATTTAATAGTATATTTTAAAATAAAGAAAAATTAAGTTTATAAATAAAAGTTTAACGTTCATTTATTATTTTATTATAAGATCACCGATTTTACACCATTTTTATCTTTGCAAATTCTTTCTGACTCTGAAATCAATTATAATTGTGAACATATTAAGATTATGAGGAGCTTGTGAAAAACAAAGATTTTTTTTCCCTTTTTTAACAAACAATTAAGAGAGTATATTGTTGGTGTATGGTTGATTTTGCGAAGACTTACTTAGATTTGTTGAGTTGTTGAAAATAAAATAGCGAACTTTTGGATAAAAACACACTTCAATTTAGATAAGGGAATGTAATAATATATTTTTACAAAACAATTGTTGTTTTGATGTTACGAATTATATGCACTTTACATATATGAGATACACGTGTGATCTCTTAAATGGAATGTTTGATCTTAAGTTTATGTTTTTGTTATTGTATGCATAAAAATGATAATGTTAGTCAACTTGTGAGCGACTAAATCACCTAAACATGAGATATACATATTTTGATAGTATGATTAAGGATAAAGATTGTATAGGTAGATATTCGTTCAATTTTTTTTTTATCAGATACTAAATATATATCTTTAATGAATACTAGTGGGTAAAAGTTACAAACATTTTGATTATCTACATGTTAAGGAGGTGAATATGAGTATCATGTTATTCAATCATATCTTAGCTACTCGTTAATAACTGTTAGTGGATTTTATTTCAATATTTTCAAAACAAAGTTACTATTGAGAGAAATATTAACCATTACAAAATTATTTAGAATTTAATTTTATATATTTATATATTTTATTTAGAATTATGAATTTGGAGTTATTTTCAAAAATATTAATTATTTAAAGTTTAAAATATATACTTTGTGATGCAACTTATTTAAATTTGATTTTTAGAAAGATAAAATTTATTTTCCATAATATTTCATTATGCATTTTTTAATTATATTCTAAAATTACTTCTTTGTCTAGTTTACATTTACAAAATTTGTTTTTAAATATTTTTTTTTAGGTTTTTATGGATATTCTGATAGTATTGTATTTTTTCTTAGCTAGTGGGTCAAGTATGGGGTGAGCACTATTTGTACCCGTCTCGATACATTTTACCCATATTTATGTTGTATAAAATGTGAGATTTAGGGATGACAATGCGGGACGGGTTGGCCTCCTAACTTGCATAAAAAAAATATAGAGTTGTGTACTTATGTCAAGCATTATGTTTAAATACATTCAAAATATTGAAAGAGAAACATACCAATGATGCTTTTTCAAATTAGATTGAACTAGTTGAACCATCATTTCTTTCTCCCGGTTTATTGTGCAGTATGATCATATTTTATTTTGTACAATGATCATTTGAAAACATGACCTTGTGCTACCATTGCTTCTCAAAAAACATAATCTAATTGGAATAGGCCCTTATGACGCAAAAGATCTTGGTAGTACATATTAATGGTTGACAATAAATTAATTGTGGATTATTTATGTCAAGCACCTATGTTTGAATATGTTCTCGCCGGTTGACTTAGCCGCCGTTGACTTCAAAGGCAGATGGTGGCTCCTCCTATTTCCTAGTGGTTTATGCTCTCTCCTTGGGTGGTTGAGAGTGGCTCCGTTGAAACAGAGGGGGTCCTACCTGTTGATTGCACTCCGACGATCAAGTCAGTACTGGGTTAAGAAACAGTAAGTATGTAAAGTAGTTTCAGTCTTAGAAACGGTGTACCTTTTCTAGGGTTCTTACCACCCTTTTATATAGGTTGTATTTAGGTCAACTCCCTATCCCACGAGGATCTTTCCTTTGGTGGAATTAGGGTTCTGGTGAGGCATACTGTGACGCGTCGCACAAGCTTAGCGCAACCGCGACATAGGACTTGCCTCTTCTGGAGTGCAAAATCTTAACAGTATGGCCGTTAGGGTACCAACTCACGTACCAACATTGCGGGGCCATCTGTTCTATGGGTGCCCTAAGTATTCACGTGCCATGCATGCAGTCTATCCTTGGAAACCCTAACCCTAATGAGCCTTAGTGCCTCCAAGGATTATTTACTTGTGCTAGCCCTGAAGGTACTATACACACTACATGCATGAACTTCTGTCGTGACTTAGGTCCTTCTTACATCTGAATGATAACTCATTATTATTTATGGGGCCCACCTACGTGGCCCATTAACGCGACCAGACCACTGAGGTCCGATGTCGATGTCTGATGTCGACCTCTCTGAAGCCGTTGTCCGAGGTCTGGCCAGTACATAATACATTCATAATATAGAAATAATGGTTAAATAAGATCTCACTCCCACAATAAACAGACTCTTATGCGTGGCGGGACAGAAAAATCAACCTGCGTTCACTACGCGGGGCGGGCTAGCCCGTATTATCATCCTCAGTGAGATTACTTATATATGTTTTGGAGAGATATATGATTAATGATCAGATGCACGACATGATGTACATGCCCTTCTTAGGTAGCATTTTGTAGGTGATGAATATCAGTTTGATTGCTTATGTACATGTTATTGTATCGTATATAGGATTTGATTCTAAATAGATGACCTCTAATTGATAGGTTCTACATAACTTTTAATGAGTGATGTTTGGATGATTATGATAAACACAAAACTCACATTAACAAATTTTATTCTTGTTTAGTTACCTAAGCATAACTTGCATTGATGAGACTATAAAAAAGCCTTATATTTAACTTAATAACAAATATTTAGTAGATATTTTCATTTCATCCTAACTTCGTAAACATAAGTCATTTAAAATATAATAGATTCAATGCATATATTATCCATTAGTGTGATCATTTATTATAATTTAAAATTTTATAAAAAATAGCTTGTATTTAGTGATGACATAGAGTGACTATGCATGATTAAAGTCTTAAAGTGACTACGTGCGAATAATAAAAAATTATTTTACTGGACACATTGGAAAGAAAGTAGAATTTAAAAAAAAAACAATAATATAGTATTTAATATTAGGATTTTTTGTTGTATTTATATTTAGAGGACTTTTGAATTTTTGAATATATATAGATCTTATGATAAGCTATGATGTGGTTTTGTATATAGTATCTTCTAGTATAGTTACATACAACATCATTTTTTAAATAGTTTCATACATTTATTTCATTTTTTTAAATAATAAAAATCTAAACATTAAATTTAATTAAACTTAAAGTGCATACTTTATTAGTATTTTTCATAAAAAAACTACATTCTTTTAAAATATAAATTTTATTACTGTAAATAATATATAAATTTGCTTTTATTTATATTAAAATGTCAGGAAATTATTAAAATTGTTTCTATCTGAATATATTTTTAAAACACGTGTTAAAAAATCCTAAACTATAATTTCTATTTATAATTTTTCTCAATAAAAGACAATGGTGAACAGTATGAAGAAAAGAGACTGTAATAGCAGCATGAAGAGTGATCATAACCGGTCACATTGATTGAGTATTAGTACCCTAAATACGATGATGTCAAATCTTTGACATTTATTCCTCTTCCATTCCCGTGCCGGCGGAACCACCAAAATGGGCTGCGCCTGCACGCCCTTATGCGCCTCTCTCTTCACTTCTCTTCCACTTCGCCACCGCCTTCCACCGTCATCGCCACATTTCGCCTCCGCTGTCCCCTTTCGTCCCAAACAACAAACCCCTTATCATACTTCTCGCCTTTCGGCCCTTCCTCTGTTATCCCAAGGCAGCGGAAACAACAACAACAACAACGGTGGTAGTTGGGGTAACCCCTTTGATTCCAACGATTCTGATTCAGATTCAAATTCAAATTCTCATCGCATCCTTTTCCTTTCCCTGCTATGCTCTTCCGCCGTATGTTTCTTCGGCCACCTCCTTCTGGTTAAACTTGCAAACGCCAAAACCTGGTCTTCCTCTTCCGACAACGAACTTTTGTCTGAACCCGTTTGGGAAGTCAAAGGTGGCAAGTGGACCAGGCTTGTCCCTGACCCCACCAACGATGTCTTTGTCTCCGCACACCCGGGGTTGTTGGCGGAGTTACAATCCCTCAAGCCTTCACAATTTGCAACCTTCGTGTGGCTGAAGTGCAGAGACATCTTCACGCGGTTAATGCTTCCAGAGGGTTTTCCGGAGAGTGTGACGAGTGATTACTTGGAGTATTCTCTGTGGAGAGCAGTTCAGGGTGTAGCTTGCCAGGTTAGCGGGGTGCTAGCAACGCAATCGTTGCTTTATGCTGTTGGACTGGGAAAAGGGGCTATTCCAACTGCTGCTGCCATCAATTGGGTGCTCAAGGATGGAATTGGGTACCTCAGTAAGATCATGTTGTCAAACTTTGGTCGCCATTTTGATGTTAACCCCAAAGGGTGGAGATTGTTTGCTGACCTTCTTGAAAATGCTGCCTTTGGTTTGGAAATGTGTACTCCTGCTTTCCCTCAGTTTTTCGTGCTCATTGGTGCTGTGGCTGGGGCCTCTCGCTCTGCTGCTTCACTGATTCAGGTTATTCCAGTTTTTAGTACTTGAAGGTTTTGCTAAGTCTTTCTAATCTTTTTTTTTTAACACGGAAAGAGATAGCTTTTGACCGTTCTGATTTAAGTAAGAGCGATGCACATTGAAATCAAGTGTTTAAGTATTATAATGATGATGATGAGCATGAAGTTCTTACCTTTTGCTTTTGTTTCCAATTGTGTGAATGATTCGGCATAGTTATTAGGATGTTATGATTTGCAATTCGAATCGTGCAATTTGAAATAAATTGGATTTGGCTAACCAGAAATTTTTATCATTTGATATGAACAATTTGCAATGTCTTTCACGTTTATGTCTTTTTGTCTAGATAGTGTTGGTCAAGCCAGTTTTGTGTTGTGTATAATCTGTACCTTACACGTTGCTTCAATTTCAATCATTGAAACTAATACAATGCATGTTGAAACTAAGTGTTTAAGTATAGCAATGATACGTTTGTATAAAGTAATTCATTTGTTTGTTCTAGCTTGCCGAGTCGGTCATTTCTTGCTGCTCTCCGAGATTGATAACTATCATTGGAAGTTTGAACTGTTTTTTCTTCACAGGCTTCTACAAGGAGCTGTTTCTTTGCTGGTTTTGCTGCTCAAAGGAATTTTGCTGAGGTGAAAACTTGATCCTTTATTCTTTATTGACTAGGAGTATTAAGTCATTGATGCAACACAACACTCATTTCATTTCCTTGGTTTGGTATCCATCTAGTGCTGAGTGGCATGATTGATGAATATTCATTTGACACATTTGTTTTTACCTATATACTGTTTTCTTTCTGAAAATGACTGTAAATTTGTAGGTAATTGCTAAAGGGGAAGTGCAAGGAATGGCAAGCAGATTTATCGGTATTGGGCTTGGTATAGGATTGGGTAACTGCATAGGCTCCTCCACACCCCTTGTTCTTGCTTCATTTATTGTCTTGACTTGGATCCACATGTACTGCAATCTGAAGTCGTACCAGTCCATTCAATTACGGACTTTAAATCCTTATCGTGCAAGTAATTTCTGATCCCTGTCTTATACCCGCTTAAACACAATCATGTGAGAGCTGTGTTACTGTTTCTCTTTTAGAAATAATTAGTTTACTTTATAATGTTCATGAAATATGGTGATATGTAAATATAAATAAGGCAATGATGTTAGTCAGCTATTGTTAGTTCATAGCTGTCTGGTAGCTGCCTATAAGTAAGGAAGGTTGTTGTATTCTAGACGGCTGAATCTAGATTGAATGTTAATGACAGAAGTGGGTGCACATATTCTTTGACCTTTCTTTGTTCTCTCTTGTTTCCCTGAGACCTCCCTATTCTGTTTTGTGCTCTCTTCCTCTCTTCTTTCTCTGTCTTTCATCTTTCCCGCCTAATTCTATATCATATGGAATATTCTGAAATGTTCTCGCTGTGTAGATTTAATTTTATAAGATGGGAAATTTTCTTAGGTTGTCTGTTTGAGGACTTGGAAATCTGGAAATGCTACTAGGGTTGATTTTGACATCAAAAGGTCAAAACTTAATATGTCTCGTTGATTATTTTGGCAGGTTTGGTTTTCAGTGAATATCTACTCAGTGGCCAGGCACCTCCAGTTAAAGATGTCAATGACGAGGAGCCACTATTTCCAGCAGTACCCATATTAAATGCAACTTTTGCTAACAAGGTGAGTTAATCTTGCTTGTGTTAAAGTTGTGAAATTTAAATCTTTGAAATGAAAGCTCATGTCTTCCTGGTTCAAAAGTTTCTGCTTGCTATATCGATTTATTTATTTTGGTCATGGCTTGTGTAATTTTAAGGTTCTTTCTGTCTTCTTCTAATAGCCCTTATCACTTCTCAGTTCAGGCTGGGGAGTATCAGGTCATATCTGTCTGTCCCTTGTTATGATGGTAACTTGTTGGAAAATTTACTTTTTGCATTTTTATTAGTTTTAATATGGTCATTATTCTTATGCCACCGTAAGTCCTTCACTAATTTTTCCAATGCCAGTTGAGTATAGGAAGTATGAAACATAAAACACGTGAGACTGACCTATAAATATAATTTTATTTCCTCTTCTCAACCTTCTACAAACACGTAGTATTAGTATGAAGTATCTACAATAACATTACGCCATATATACTCTTCCAACATCATTTGATTAGGGTGCCCTATAAGGATGGACAAGTATCAGAAATGATTGGTATTATGTTTAGCATAAGCTAATTTTGAATATTTTGGCTTGTTTACTTTTGTAATAGGCACGATCAATTGCTTTATCATCTGAAGCAAAAGACGCAGCTGCAGAAATTGAACGTCGTCTGCAGCTTGGATCCAAGCTCAGTGAAATTGTCAACGGCAAGGAAGATGTGCTTGCCCTCTTCCGGCTTTATAAAAAAGAAGGGTACATCTTGTCAGAGCACATGGGAAAATTCTGTGTAAGTTGGCAACTAACTTCACTTTTATTGTCATTGGGTTTTTTCTCATCCTAAAGAGTGTGAGGGAGATGGTGTCTTTCCTCCTTGATTCATGTTTAGATGTATATTATATTACTGTAAAACACACTGAAACAACAGAAGGTTGCGCAATTCATTTTTATCTTGTAGCTTTTCTTTTCCTTTCTGAGCTTATCTGTTCTTTTTCTGTCTATAAAAATTTAAAGCTATTGGTTGAAAGTGTCGTGGTTTATTTGTCAAAATAATTATTAGTAAAATGGTACATCAAGTTCAGTCTTTTCTCAATTTGAAAGGCTATTTTATATTAAATTTTTGCCGTTGTGTATCATGGGTCTAATAATGCGTGTTCCCGGTTCAGGTTGTACTCAAAGAAAACTGTTCACAGCAAGACATGCTCAAGGCACTGTTCCAGGTCAATTACCTTTATTGGTTAGAAAAGAACGCAGGAATTGGAGGAAGAGGAACCCTGAATGATTCCAGACCTGGTGGGAGGTTGCATACATCTCTGGATTATGTAGAAAGGGAATTCAACCATCTAAAAAATGATGGAGAATCGGTAGGCTGGGTCACGGACGGGCTTATTGCAAGGCCATTGCCAAATAGGATTCGCATTGGCGATACAACATCCTCAAACTCGGTGAGTAGCTGACACGGCCAAAGACTGGTGGTTTTCATTCATGACCACTTGCATAGCTGCTTGGGAAAGCTAGTTGGGATTCAACATTTCTTGAAGATCAAGGACTGGTTGGTAATTGGCCATTGGTGCAATGCGTGCAACAAAGTGAGTGGCCCCAAGATAACCACGACTAGTTGAAGCCATATGGTGACATGGTGTGGCAAAAGCCCACTTTGCCTATCTCATTGTCAGTGAAATGGACTGACCCGGAAACAGTCACATAACTGGGAAACAACATACAGCTTTTATTTTTGAGATTGCACCCCACGGATAGATTGAGTTGTGCATATAAACACTCCACTTTTTGCTTGTATCGCAACCAAACCTGTATAATATATACTACAGTTGGGCAAAATCTCGTACAAATACATTTCGTTCCACAAATTTGATGTCTCTCTACAGTTATAGATTGTCTTTGCCACAAATGCTGACATTGCTTGTATATTCTACCTAAAAAGCAAAACTTGATTTAACAATTTGCTGACTTGTAAAAACAAAATACAGTCACCTCCAAACGTTATTTTTGTCTCTAGAAAAAAGAACGCACAGATTTTCAGAATGAAAAATGCTAAAGAATCAATGGCCGCCTGCCCTGTTTTATACTGATTGTTAAACTTTTCCAGAACGTATGAAAAAGAGTAATAAATTTCATATCTCGATCAAAAACTGAAGTAGCTGCTTCCGTTTTCATTTCACGTTATCATCAACCCCACGTTACGTATAAAACGCACTAGAACCGTCTGAGAAAGTGAGAGTTAGAAAGATGAAGGAGGTAGAGGAACTGTGGAGGGAAGTAAGGGATTTGAGCTTGGGAAACAGTGGAAGAGTAGAGAGACTAGAGTGTCCACCTAACCCAGTTGAATTCCTGAGAGACTTCGTAACTCCAAACAAGCCATGCATAATCTCCAACGCCATCTCACACTGGCCCGCACTCTCTTCCTGGCCCCACCACGCCTACCTCTCCCAAACCCTCTCCGCCGCCACCATCTCCCTTCACCTCACCCCCACCGGCGCCGCCGACGCCCTCGCCCCTCTCCATTCCTCCCTCTGCTTCGCCTCCGCGCACGTGCAGCACGTGCCCTTCCCCGAAGCCCTTAGCCTCATCTCCAATTCGGAACCCCACAAGCTTGTGGCTTACGCGCAGCAACAAAACGATTGCTTTCGCTCTGAGTATTCGTCTCTCGCCGCTGACTGTGATCCGCACCTCGGTTGGGCCACCGAAGCTATTGGGTCTGAGCCCGAAGCTGTGAACCTTTGGATTGGTAACCAACATTCCCAAACCTCGTTCCACAAGGATCATTACGAGAATCTCTACGCTGTTGTCACTGGGGAGAAGCACTTTATCTTGCTGCCACCTACTGATGTTCATCGCTTGTACATTCGTCAGTACCCTGCTGCCACTTACACATATTCTTCGGTATTTTCATCCCATTGTTTTTTATTCAAGAAAATATGCATTTTTCTTTTCTTTTCATTCCATAGGGTGGTACCATCATTTATATGTGAAGTTACTGACAAGTAACTTTACCGAGGCTATCAAGCTATAAATTTTATCTTTTCGTAACTAGTTTTGTATTGGTAGAAACTTACAGTGTGCTAGCAAAGTTAGAAGCTGAAACTTTCAAGGAAGAAACAACGCAGTTGATGTTTATTTTGAAACCAAATTGTAGTTTTGCTCCTTTTTTTTCTTCTTGTTGAAGGGGTCTGGACTTTACTACAAAAACTATCAGCTTTTGGAGTTGATTTCATTTGGGTGTTGTGGGTTTGTTTGTAGGATACAGGAGAGTTCGATTTGGAGCTTGAGAGGCCAACAAGACATGTGCCTTGGTGCAGTGTGGATCCATATCCTTCTGTGGAGACCGTGGATGATGAGATGGCCAAATTTCCCCTGTACTTCAATGGCCCTCGGCCTTTTGAATGTACTGTGAAGGCCGGGGAGGTTCTCTATTTGTAAGATTCCCCTCTTCTGCATTTGCATGTGTCTAATTCTCGTTTTCTTTTTTCTGTTGGATGTTCTTTATCATCTGTTTGTTTCCGATATTCTGCCAATTTTACTCTTTATGATGCCATCATATGTCAATCGCTGCTTAAGCACCTGTTATGTCTAATTTATGTGGAGAAAAGGATACACTGCACCATGGAAATCCAGTTTTGGTGCTATTTGGAAGCACATTCAAACCATTTTGTTATGCCATAGCATGTCGGGTCAATTCGTCATTAAGCAACTTGACTTTGCTATATGTAAAGCTCATGAAACATGGGATATTTTATTCACAAATTGTGGTGTGGAGCAGGAGATTTGTAATTCCTGTTCTGCAAATGTATTTCCACGTCCTGATATAATTTTTTCTAGACAACTTTGCAATATTTACTGAGGCTTCTGTCCAGCAATTTTTGTCATACAGCACGAGTGAATACATGAATTTGGTGGTATTTATTTCTGTTGGTATATTCCGCTTTAAGTGTTTCTGCCCTCTTCCCTCAACCCCACAAAAGATAAGAAAAAAACAAGGAAAGCATTGCACGACTAGCTCAATGTAGCAATTACTTTCAATATAATGGGAATTTTTTGGCAATCGTGTTAGAGATTTTTCCTTTGTTTGGTTGCATCAAAGTGTACCAGATTGTTAACTTGAAAGAAGAGTATTGGAAGTGGGAATTAACCAAGACTGTAGTTGTCTATTGATTATCCTGTCTATATGCTGAAGGAGGAAACTAATGCAGGCCTAGCATGTGGTTCCATCATGTTAGACAGGGTGCGGATGATGGAGGATTAACTATTGCAGTAAATTATTGTAAGGACCCAACCTTCCCTTTTCAGTTCCAGGTCCAATTTTAATCAGAATTTTGATGTTACTTGTATGTTATGCAGGGTACGATATGCAGTTCGATGTTAAGTATGCTTATTTCAACTTCTTACAATCTATCCAATATCGATCTACTCCAAGTCCAATGCTAAAAGATAATTTGGCTGAGGAGATAGATTCAGGTCCTGATGAATATGAATCTTGATGAATTCTCATTTCTCAGCCTGCCATATTTAATGAATTGAATTCAGGTGAATGCTGAAGACCAAAAGTAAATGGTACTTCACCAAACACCTTCAGGAAACAGTTTGAGAAAGCATTATTTCCCAAAACGTGCAGCTACTTGTTCGATGGTGACATGACTTGTGCCTAGTGCCATACAGTTTTGTCCTTCATTTGTAGCATATGATGCCAATTTTCCCCATTACCATTTTCTTTTCACCCTTATTGCCGGGTTGCTGTATGTATTAGTCTTGTTGAGCAAATTGTCCCAAGACAGGTTGTGTTGTGTGTTGTGTCTAGTGCCACAAACAACCCATTGTTTTATACATATGCGTTCTGCAATATCCATAAAGTGTTTAGCATTTGTTTTCCCCCCTTACCTTATGGACGTTTCTACTAGGAAAAAATGTTCTGCACCATTGAAGTGAGGCAATTATTTGGTTTTTTGTTTTATTTTAGAAGAATATTTTTTAAATGTGTATTGTTTATGAAAAAGATAAAATGTGAGATAAAAATGGTTATGTATAATAAGGTTGAATATTTTTTTCAACTAAAATGCTTGAATTTTGTTTTTGCTTTCTCCAGGGCATTTCACTCATTTTCGCCATGTGATCTGGTTTCTTGGGTTAAATTGAATTGAATCCTTTGACATGTTTAGGCAACCATAGTGAATGTGGACAATTCTCACATGTATCATGTAGACCATGTGGCAGCTTATATGATACAATTATCTACCTCGTGATAACTGCTAGATGTCTCTTTCCAAGATTTTATTGATTTCTTGAAAATTCTTAAAATTATATTTTAGCCCTTAAATTTTGTTATGATCGAAGTTTATACGGATTTCTCTACCAAATATCAAAATATTCGGAATGAGTTATTGTGTATATCTTTTTTCAATTTATAGACACCTATTCACATTCATTTGATGTGTGTGATGTCAAAAATAATGTTAACTATCCTACTTATACTAGGAGGGTATATAGAAATTCATGGAAAGAAGAGTGTAAGATTCGAAAAGTCACCTTGGCACGAGTTATTTTATGTAAATAGCTTATTTTTTGTTTACTTGAAATGTTGTATGTATACAATTTTTTTATTTTTAAATATATTAAATTACAATTTCTTTTATTCTATCACATAAATTAAAACATTTTTCACTTACTTTTCTTTCATTTTTATTTTTCATTTTCTCTTTTTTTTTTCAAACTGTAAATACTTAAAAATAAAATTAATTTTGAGGTGTTTCTTATGCAAAGGAAAGGATAATAGGATAAGAAAGGCAAATGTAGAAGACGAAGAACTGAAAGTGAGGGTGGTATTTGGACGATTATGATAGAAGAAACATTGGTAGCGGAATCCTAGGTTGTCTTCTACATGAAAAATGGTACTCATCACTGCACCTGTGCCAACACTACCTTCCCACCACCTATTGTTAGACCAAAACCTTGATCCGAAGAACCACAAACCACGTACTTTGTCTTCTCCCAGCCATCAACTCGAGCTTCTACCACCGCTGCGCTACCCCATTCACACCTTCCCACGTCCCCTTATTCCTCAAACAACTACTTTCACCAAGAAGGAGATAAAGAAAAAGAAGAGAAAAGAGGCTACAACCTTAGACATATTGCACTTGATGGACGCTCTACCTTTTCCTATAACCATTGACATATACACTTCTTTGATAAAAGAGTGCACTGTTTCCGGCGACCCAGAAACTGCCATTGAGTTGTACACTCACATCTCCAAGAGCGACATCAAACCACCCTTGCCTTTCCTCAATCGGATTCTCATTATGTTCGTGTCCTGTGGTATGTTGGAAAATGCACGCCACATGTTTGAAAAAATGCGTGTAAGGGACTTCAACTCTTGGGCGACCTTGTTTGTTGCTTACTATGATAATGCCGAGTATGAGGAGGCCACGGCTGTTTTTGTCAACATGTTAGGTCAATTGGGTATGTTGCAGTTTCCTCCATGGATATGGGCTTGTCTTCTCAGGGCTTGTGCATGCACTTTGAATGTGCCTCTGGGATTGCAAGTTCATGGATGGTTGTTGAAGTTGGGTGCTTGTGATCATGTGCTTCTCAGCAGCTCCTTGATAAACTTTTACGGGAGATTTACGTGCCTGGAAGATGCGAGTGCTGTCTTCAATGGGGTGTCGCGGCACAACACGCTGACTTGGACGGCAAAAATCGTTAGTGGTTGCAGGGAAAGGCATTTCTCTGAGGTTTTTGGCGACTTCAGGGAGATGGGAATGCGAGGGGTGAAGAAGGACTGCTTCACGTTTTCTAGTGTTCTCAAGGCTTGTGGAAAGATGCTGAATCAGGAACGATGTGGTGAACAAGTCCATGCTGATGCCATCAAACTTGGGCTGATCTCGGATCACTATGTGCAGTGTAGTTTGATTGCCATGTATGGAAGATGTGGGTTGTTGACAGATGCAAAAGATGTGTTTGAGATGACCCGAGAGGAGAGAAAGGTTGATTGTTGGAATGCTATGCTTATGGGTTACACACAGAATGGTTTCCACATTGAAGCTGTCAAGTTTCTGTATCAGATGCAGGCAGCTGGAATGCAGCCCTGGGAATCTCTGCTTAAAAAATTAAGAATTGCTTGTGGCAGTATTACCTACTCAAACATGAATTAACTGTATAACAAGTATAGTATTGTACATTGACAGTGTAAAAAAATGTTGAATGTTAAAAAACGTTTATTCACTATTTTTGTGTCTAACGTAAAATATTAGTTTAGAGCAATGTTTCAAAATTTGGAATCCTTTGTGTTTAGATTGTGCCATAATTTGAAAGGTTTCATATCAATATATAATTGATTTAATTATCTTATTGTTCCTATATTTGGGGTCAATATTCAATTTGTTACCGTGGTTTTAAAAAAAATCAATTTAATCCATATGTTTTTTAAAATGTATTGTCCTTTCCGTTAAGTCTCTCTTAACAGCGTCAGGTTTTGCTTACGTGGCAGAGGGAGAATGTCTATGTGACAGGAGAGAGTGTTTATGTAAGAGAGAGTGTGTTTATTGGAGAGTGAGTATTTATGTGGAGAAATGTGAGATTTATTATTATTATTATTATTTTTATTATTATTATAGTTATTATTATTATTAATGTTATTATTATTACTATT
>Ga0123341_1002600_pt1 | contig 14986 bp, 8 predicted proteins | sample Turbeapinknodule_FD_89959 | JGI IMG/M metagenome (GOLD analysis project Ga0123341, IMG submission 89959) | Root nodule microbial communities of legume samples collected from Mexico - Turtle bean Mexico pink nodule | ecosystem: Host-associated > Plants > Roots > Nodule | place: Mexico: Nepantla... | reverse complement strand
CTTCACTCTTCTTCTTTCTCTTTTAACCTATTCAAATAATTTTGTTTTTCATACTAATTCTCTTTCTTTTTATTTCTTATTTTGCTCCCTAACTTTCTTTTTCCTATAGAAAATTAAATTTTTTTTCGGTAAATTTATAATCACTTCCATTATTAATACTACACAGTCGCTACAACACATTTGTATCCATTTTTTTTTTTCTGTTTAACTTTTACGATGATAAAAATTTAATATACATACATAAATAATTTTGAATGAGTCAAAATTGAAAAACAAAAAATAACATGTAAAAAAATGATAATCTTATTTTCTTTTATGGGTTGAGTTTATCTTCTTCAAACTTTTTTTTGTTTCCATTGATGATTTTGGGATCGGAGAGTACGCTGATGTTCACGTTAAGATAGATAAGTAGATATAAAAGAATGATGGTTTTACCAAAGAATAGAGTTGTTTGAGTTGTTTCAAATGGAGTAGATAGAGTGATTGAAAATGAATATTATTTTATTTGATATGTCAGAATTATGTTATCTTTATTTATGCTATTATCTAAAATTAAGGAAGTAAGGGAAGAGTGAGGAGTTAATTTACATCACATAACATTAATTTAAAAAATTAAAAAATAATTTAAAAAGTTAAAAAATAATTTTATTTTTTAAATAATTCATATGAAATGAAAAAATAGTCAATTATACTAATAAGATGAAATATATTAAATAAGAGTAGAATCGGGAAAAAAAATGTGTACACCAAAAAACGGTTAGAATGAATAATCTCTTTATATATATAGGTATAGATTTTCTCCTCCTTTTGTTTATTCCCTTATTAAATTTCTCAATTATCTCTCATTAAATAAATTTTTAATTTATTTAAAATAAGAAAGCACGAAAAACAAGTAAATTATATATTTTTATTTAAATTGTCATAAAAAAAATACTTTAAATTTACAATAATTTTTTTTTTACTTTCTTACTTTACGCAAAGAAAAAATACACAAACATCCACATAGTTTTCATTTCTGTTGATTACTCTTTAATCTATTTTTCATCGCAAAATGTAATTACAATTAATATTTTTCATGTGTGTAGAAGAAAATAATTTTGTTACATACTACCTTAAGTTACTCTTTAGTCAATGATATATCTTATATTTATTGTTTTTATTCATTTCGTTGTTCAATATTTTGTATAAATTTATTTTCAGTTTTATGATATTAAGAAGTTGATCGGTTTGTAGTTATTTATATTTTAAATTAAATTATTTTAATATTATATTAAAAAGTGAACTTTAAATTTAATTTAATTTTATAAAATTAGTTTATAAAATAAGATTTATATATATAATTTTTTTTACATTTATTAATGTGAAATCTCTTTTAAAAAACTAGTTGAAACAACTAATCAATTCTAAAAACAAGCTTTCTTTAGTAAATCCTATAATTATGTTATTAAAGAAGTGGTTTCTCTGAAAAACCATCAGCTGATTAGTTTAATTTAATTCATGATCAGTACTGAATTTATAAATATATACTTTGTAGTTTTGTTCACGAGAAAGTCAATAAATTGCATTAAATACAGTGATTATATTTTTTTATTAGTCTCTTTCAAATATATTTTTTACCCATATTCTTGGTGTTTTCTTTCAATACTATGTGTATTACAGAACTTTATTTCAATTAAAAGTTTTTTTATATTGTTGTTTTCTTAAATGTAACTGAATTAGTTTGGACATTAAAGAGAACAGGACACAGCTTTTTAATAAGTGTAATCATTAATCAATCTCACAATCAATATTGTAATTAGTCATCATTTAATAAATTTTATGATTTTTTCTCTCAGATAATTTATATCCAGTTAAACCAGGGTATTACAGGCTTATTTTCTTTTTCTATTTTTTTTTTCAAATTAATATTTCAAGGAAACAACCTTAGACGCGCGTAGTGAATTTTGTTTTAGTTTAGTCCTGAATATAAACTTTACCATACGCATAACTTGGACCGCACATCAGAATATGATGATGATTATTATTGTGCAACTAACGGAATGATTTAGTTACCGTTTGCTTCTTTTAGCATATGAAAGAGACAAGGTTAAAAAACATGATGAGTTATAAAGAAATCGAATAAACAAAGAATAGGACGAAAGCAAAAGAAAAGAAAATAAAAGAAAAGAACATATTCCTTCTATGTTAATTGGACATTACTCATCATATCAGTTCAGCTGGGGCACATGGATTACTTTCTCAATAATCAATGAATGTTTATTATTATTATTATTATTATAATATATTATAATAACACAAATTTGGTTAATTAATAAGTTAACATATAGTTCTCCTTCATTACCCGCGCCTTAATATAACGTAACTAACTAGTAACAATAGACACATTCTTTTTCGCTTTCTCTTTGTAATCACATTGCTCCAAGAAACATGGTCTGAAAAGTGAAAACCATGCTTCAGCTAAACAACATTGGGAATAAAAGCGAAGCAGTTTCATGATTTGCGATTAGCGTTGGCCATAGAGATTAATTAATCTATCTTGCGAAAATGGGATTCTTCAGCGGCATGATCCTCGGTATCGCCATTGGTATCTTATTGATCGTCGCTTTTGCCCGTCACCAGAACGTTCGATCCAAACGTCGCTCCGATTTGGTATATCCGCATTCATTTGATTTTAACCGTTTCCTCCATTCCATTCCATAATAATAATAATACGAATCTTTTTAAGTCGTTTTCAATTGTTCTTGTTGCGGTGTGATTTCCGTGAATCTCTTTTAGGCGAAGACGATAGCAGAGTTTGCGAGAATGACAGTGGAAGATTCCAGAAAACTTTTGCCTCCCAAGTTCTATCCGTCATGGGTGGTCTTCACACGGAGACAGAAGTTGAGTTCATACATCTACACTTTTACTTATTACACGAACGTTCAACATTGTTTATCTTGGTCTTGATCTTAATTTGTTCATTATCTGCAGTTAAATTGGCTTAATACCCAACTCAAGAGGATTTGGCCACATGTTGATGAGGTACTTTACTTTTATTATATTAATTTTCATTTATCAACTTTCTTGTTATATATTCATATTCGTCGAGTGAGTTTATGGCTCTAGACTTCCGATGCAATGTCGAAATGTACATAGGCAGTGTCCGACTTGATAAGAACCAATGTGGAACCAATTCTTGAACAATATAGGCCGGTTGTTTTGTCTTCTCTCAGCTTCTCCACGTTGACCCTTGGCACTGTGGCTCCACAATTTACAGGTTTTGCTATATTATTATTCTACATTTGAAATATGAATGTGGTCATTAATGTTGTGACTTATGGGTGACTTTTGCTTTGTACTTGCAATTGCATGCTCATTACCAATTTGAACAAAGTGACGTGAGCTCGATGGTCTTCACTTTGTTAAATTGTTGATTCTGTTCATCCTTGTAATAGCAAACGTTTACTGCTTGAAATTTCTAGGAGTTACTATTGTTGAAGAGGATAGTGGGCCTGATGGGGTGACTATGGATATTGAGATGCAATGGGATGGTAACCCGAATATCGTTCTTGACATTAAAACCCGAGTTGGTGTAGTACTTCCTGTACAGGTGATACACAAATCATTGCGCACCTATGACATTTTCGCATGCTGATTTTTTTTTATATGTACACACAGACACATTTATATTATATTTTAATATTTGGTAGTCCATATCTGTTTCTTTTTGTTTCCTTTTATTGTCGAGGATAGATACCTCTACGAAGTTGTAAATTTTTTGCACCTGACCTGATTATCCCATCACTCATGGAGTCTGTTTATATCGTCCATGCTAGGTATCAACAACAAATGGATGTGCTGAATAAATTGTCTCATCAGATTATTATCTAAATGTTGTCTCATAAAATATAATTGTGAACTACATTTTTTGGAAAGGAAGATAAAAGAAAATTGTATTTGTATTTTGCAAATTAAAGGAATGCTGTCATCCTAGTTCTGGTGAATATTATCAATTTTCAACTTCATTATTTATATACACAAGTTTGTCCCAACAGGCTTTGAGAAATGTATATTTAAGTCCATGTTATTCTGTTTTCTAATACAGACAGCTTAGGCTTCTATCTGTATCAAGTATTTGCATACTTTTCATGACGAATAAGGTGGACTATGCAACTCAATCTGTTAGTGCCATAATTAATGAGTGCATATATGCCGACACTTACTTTTAAGTTATTCCTTATCATTCTATTCTTTCTCTTTCCTGGCAACTTGTGTATATAGGTAAAAAATATTGGATTCACTGGGGTTTTCAGGTTGATCTTCAAACCACTAGTGAATGAGTTCCCCGGTTTCGGAGCTGTTTGTTTTTCCTTGAAAGAAAAGGTGAGTTACTATGTCTTGTAACACTTGCTTTTACCGGGAAGATTAAAAAAAAGGTTATTTCAAAATTTATCTGGTCCAAGAAATATTTCACCAATTTGAAGGAAGGATAATTGACACGAGATTATATAATAGAATATCCTCTCTTTGATCAAGTAACTGGATGCAAATTCACTTGGGATATATAGCTTTCTTATGTCATTTCTGTGATGTGACTGTGGCTTATTCAAATATGCGTAATCTATTAAATCAACCCATTTCTAAAATTCCTTTCTATTTTTCTTTGTTCTGGCAACAGAAAGATCTTGATTTCACTCTGAAAGTTATTGGTGGTGATTTATCAGCTTTACCGGGGATATCTGATGCTATAGAGGTACAGAGCATTTCATGTTTATGGTATTTCTGTCATTCCTTTGATTTTTGTTATGTTAGTTTGCCGATGGTACATTACAAAACAAGTGATGTATCTCTAGTCTTCAAGTGTTTGATTCTCCTAGTTGTGCAATAAAATAATAATTAGACATTATAGTTTTAATTTTGTTTCGTGTAATAATCTCAATAATTTATAAATCTTTTTGCGGTTTCACCAATTTCAATCTTTACAGTTACTTTATCAATAACATATAATATTAACGTTAGTTTTACAATATCATCCCATCACGAATGATTAAGTACAGTAAGTAGTTTACTAACTTTTACAATAATATTCCGGTATACGTAAGATTGAGGTGAGCGAGTCCCTAAAGGAAGGTGTATTTTAGAAGATTAAATTCACTTAAAAATGTTTATCAGTAAAAAAATTATAATAGAAGTAAATATATGTTTAACAAAATTAATTATAATCAAAATTATTAGTTTTTAATATTTATTATTGTACTTTAGTCTATGAAGTGTATTCTATTCCATTTAGAGTTGCGAAATCAATTATGAAGTGAATTCTATTTTCATAATTATCCAAATTTATATTAGTTTTAATCCATTTAAATAGATTTATTTCATATCCAAATCCATATTTTTGGATTTTAAATCTAATCCATTTAATTAGATATTGATTATATATACATTAGATATATTTTTAGATTATCCAAATTGTATTTTGGGTTGGATTTTGACTTGGTCTAATCTAAGTTGAGCAAAGTCAGCCCAAGTCCACATCGAGACGAGTCGTCCGGGCCAAAGTCGAGCCAAGTCGTTTCAAGCCAAAGTCGAGCCGGGTCAACCCTCGGCCAAGTCGAGCTTAGTGGCCGATTGAGTCGACCCGAGTCGGTCGGAGTCGATATCGAGCCGAGTTGGCCCAGGCCAATGTCTAGTTGAGTCAGTCTAGGCCCGTGTCGAGCTGAGTCTTTCGAGTCAGATATCTAGTCGACCAGGCCCGGGCCGATACCAAAAAACTGGGTCAGGGCTAATGTCGAGTTGACCGGGCCAGGTCGATGTCGAGTCGAGCAAGTTTGGGTCGATGTCGAGCCGAGTGGGCCCGCATTGATGTCGAGTAGAGCAGTCCCGGATCGATGTCAAGCCAAGCAAGCACGGGTCAATGTAGAGCCGAGCGGGCTCGGGCCGATGTTGAGTCGTCCGGGCCCGGGTCGATGTTAAGTTGAGCGAGCCAAGGCCAATATTGAGTCAAGTAGGTCCAGGCCGATGTCGAGCTGAGCGGGCCCGGACCGATGTCGAGCCGACCGGGCCCGGGCCGATATCAAGCCGACCAGGCCCAGCCCGATGTCAATCCGATCGGGCCTGAGCCGAAGTCGAGTTGTTCGGGCTTTGACCGATGTCGAGTCGTCCGGACCCGATCCAATATTGAGTTGTCTGGGTCCAGGCCAATGTCGAGTCATTCGAGCCCGGACCCGGGCCAATGTCGAGTCTTTCGGGCCCGGGCCAATGTCGAGCAGTCTGGGCCTGGGTCGGTGTCGAGCTAAGTGGGCTTTAACTGACATTGAGTCGAGCGGGCAAGGGTCGATATCGAGCCAACCGGGTCCAGGAGCGGTCCCGGGCCGATGTCGAGTCGTCCGAGCCCAGACCGATGTTGAGCTGAGCGAGCCAAGGCTGATATTGTGCTAAGCGAGCTCGGGCCGATGTTGAGCCGATCAAATCTGAGCTGATGTCGAGCCAAGCGGTCCAGAGCCGTCCAGGAGCGGTCCCGGGCCGATGTTGAGCCGTCCAAGCCTCGGCCGATGTCAAGCCGTCTAGGTGTGGACTGATGTCGACTTGTTCGGGCTCGGGCCGATTTTGAGCCATCCTTTCTCGGGTCGATGTCGAGCCATTCGGGCTTGGGTCGAAGTCGAGCCGTTCGGACCTGGGCCAATGTCAAGTTGTCCAGGCTTGGATCGATGTCGAGATGTTCGGGCCCGAGCCGACGTCGAGTCGTTCGGGCCCAGGCCGATGTTTAGCCGTTTGGGCCTGGGACGATGTCCAGCCATTCAGGCCTGGACTGATGTCTTGATGTCCAGGCTTTGGCCGATGTCGAGCCGTTCAGGCCTGGGCCGATGTCAAGCCGTCCAGGCTTGGACCAATGTCGAGCTAAGTCTTTCGAGTTCGATATCGAATCGACCAGGCCCGGGCCGGTACCAAAAAATCGGGTCAGGGCGGGCTGATGTCCAGCCGAGCGGGCCTGCGCCGATGTCGAGTCGAGCAATCCCGGATCGTTGATGAACCAAGCAAGCACGGGCCAATGTAGGGTCGAGCAGGCTCGGGCCGATGTCGAGTCGTCTAGGCCCGGGTCGATGTCGAGTTGAGCGGGCCAAGATCGATATTGAGTCAAGTAGGCCCGAGCCGATGTCGAGCTGAGCGGGTCCGAACCGATGTCGAGTCGATCGGTTGTGGGTCGATATCAAGCTGACCGGGCCGTGAAACACATATTGATGTGGTGTAGTTATTTGGTTGTAGTTGTCTTACGTGTGCTTTTCAGATGAGGTCCAGTGGGAATCACGTGATAACCCAAAGTACCTTAACTATTCCTTGAGAAGTTGAAGGTTTGCATGGACCAAGCCCAACTCCATGCTGCCTCATGCGCTGTGAGGTCTGCCTTGAGTCCTCTAAACAAGGACGCAATGCTGGCGAGGTGTCAATGCCAATTGGTAGGTGAGATATGGCTGGTGTGAAGATCTTCTGTATGTGCAGGCTGGATGCTTTAGCTATACCATAGTAGGTCTACAGATGAAGAACCCGTTTGCAAGAGCTCTTAGGTTCATTATGGTGGGTTGCGGTTCTGTCTCTACTGGAAGACGTGGATGTCCCATCGCAGGTATGACTTCTGATATGCTGGTGGAATTGAAGGACTGTTGTGTGGAAGGAATTAGTAGGTGTAATATTCATTGTCAAGATGTCAAGGTTAAGTGCAAGAAGACAAAGGCCTTACATAGTTGTCGTTGTATGGTGTCAAGGTAACGGGTTTGCTTGGTAGGCACTAATCGGTGCTGTGAAGGGGAGTCCTATTGCAGATTTACTATAGCAGATTTATTTTAGCTTTTTAATATGCTGGTTTGAAAAAATTGGTTGAGGGGATCCACATTGTTGTTGACAACACGTAGATGGATTTTAAAGGTGGCCCATCAAAGAGTTATGCAGGAAAACGTAACCTAAGGGAAGAGATGTGGGACGCTATCAGTGGTTCGGCTGGTGGATTTGGCAGTCCTTGGCCAAATCACAGCAGTTGATATCCAAAGCCAAATCAAGGCTTGCATCAATCATAGAATGTTTGGATGTTTGATGCAGCCAATGAGGTGTTGCTACCAATCTGGTTTAGGCTCGCTATGGTTGGAAAATATATGAAGGTATAGAATTACAACAAATAGGTGTATGGTGCAGTGTCTTTGTTGGACGCATGGTTTGTGTTGTGCTAGTTGAATGTTAGGATTAGCTGGTTTTGGCCTCTAGGTTCTGGTACCTCATCTCGATGCATTTTGTTTATGGCCCCCAGTTGGAAGTTTGTTAGAAGGGAAGAGGGGTCCGGTTTAGATTTTGGTAGGCCTCTTTCCTGATAATTGTATACGGGTTGAAAGTATCCCCTCTTTTTTATTTAATTTCATTCTTTGCTGATAAAAATAAATAAATAAATAAAATCAAGCTGACCAGGCCCAGCCCGATGTCAAGCCGAACGGGCCTAAGCCGATGTCGAGTCGTTTAGGCTTTGGCCGATATCGAGTCGTCCGGGCATGGGTCGAAGCCGATATTGAGTTGTCCGGGCTCGGTCCAATGTTGAGTCGTCCGGGTCCAGACCAATGCCGAGTCGTTTGGACCCAGGCCAATGTCGTGCAGTTTGGGCCCAAGTCGGTGTCGAGCTTAGTGGCTTGGTTGACATTGAGTCGAGCGGGTCAGGGCCGATGTTGAGCCAACTAGGCCCCGGAGCGGTCCCGAGCCGATGACGAGTCGTCCGAGCCCGGACCGATATTGAGTTGAGCAAGCCAAGGCCGATATTGAGCCAAATGAGCCCGGGTCGATGTTGAGTCGAGCGATCCAGAGCCGATGTCGAGCCAAGTGATCCAGAGCCGATGTCGAGTCATCTAGGCCTGGGCCGATTTCAAGCTGTCCAAGCCCGAGCTGATGTCAAGTCGTCCGGGCCCCGACCGATGTCAAGCCGTCCAGGTCTGGACCGATGTCAAGATGTCCGGGTCCCGACTGATGTTGAGCCATTCGGGCCCGGGCTGTTGTCTAGCCGTTCGGGCCTGTGTCGATGTCAATTCGTCCAGGCCTGGATCGATGTCGAGATGTCCGGGCCCAGGCCGATGTTGAGTCGTCCGGGCCTCGGCCGTTGTCAAGTCGTTCAGGTCTGGACCGATGTCGAGATGTTCGGGCCCCGACCGATGTTTATCCATCCGAGCCCGGGTCGTTGTCGAGTCGTTCGGGCCTGGGTCGATGTGAAGTCGTCCAGGCCTGGATCGATGTTGAGATGTCCGGGCCTGGGCCGATGTTGAGTCGTCCGAGCCTAGGCTGATGTTGAGCCGTTCGGGCCTGGGCCGATGTCAAGTCGGTCAGGCCTGGATCGATGTCTTGATGACCGGGCTCTGGCCGATGTCGAGCCGTCCGGGCCCAGGCCGATGTCGAGCCGTCCAGGCCCAGGCAGATGTCAAGCCAATCGGGCCCGGGACCGCTCCCGGGCAGATGTCGAGTTGTCCGACCTCGGACCGATGTTAAGCTGAGCGAGCCAAGGCCGATATTGAGCCAAGCAAGCCCAGACCGATGTTGAGCCGAGCGATCCTGAGCCGATTTCGAGCCAAGCGGTCCAGAGGCGATGTTGAGCCGTCTGGGCCCTGGTTGATGTTGAGTCGTCCGGACCAAGTTCGATGTTGAGTCGTCTGATCCTGGGTCGATGTTGAGTCGTCCGGGCCTGGGCCGATGTCAAGTCGTCCAGATCTGAACCGATATCGAGATGTCCGGGCCCCGGTCGATGTTGAGCCATCCTGTCCCGGACCGATGTCAAGTTGTTCGATCCTGGGCCGATGTCAAGTTGTTCGGTCCTGGGTCGATATCAAGCCGTCCAGGCCTAGATCGGTCGAGTCAAACAGTCCCAGGCAAATATTAAGCTGAGCGGTCCCAGGCTGATGTTGAGTCGAGTCGATGTTGAGTCGTCCGGATCCGAACCGATGTGGAGCTGAGTTGGTATGCGTCCAAGTTGAGTCGGCTTAGACCCAATTGAAGCAAAGTTAACATATGTTCAAAGTAAATTTAATGTAACAAAATAGATTTGATTTAATTAACAAAATAGATTTAAATTAGATTTAAACTTTAAATAAATTTAAAAAAATTCAAATAAATTTGATCTAATTTAAATAATATAGATTTTAAATTTATTCCATTTGTTTGGATTTGAATTGGCTTTTGAATAATTGAATCCATGAATAGCATTGGTATAAAGGCGAGGATGCATAATCATATAATGACTTACAACAGTTAGGCTTTATAATCAATTCGCATTTCATTGTCTATATTCATTCAGCACTCTAACTTGGTAATAAACTCTGCTGTTATTTATTAAGGAAACAATTAAAGATGCGATTGAAGACTCTGTAAGTTGGCCTGTACGCCAAGTTATACCCATTTTACCGGGGGATTACAGGTATGCATTTCATTCTCCCTTTCTTCCAAAAGTAGATTTTTTTTTTCTTATTAGCTTATCTTTGGGAAACTTAAAAAATAAAAAAAATGATATGTTGAAAAATATCTGTCTACTTTTAAGAATAATATGATTAATAAAACGACAAATTTATAATAAAAAAGAAAAAAAATACGTATTAGATAATTGTATAAATTTATAGGGTTGTGAAATCAATATTAATTATATAAGGATACGAGTGTAAAAGTGATTTAATTCGACTTAGTTAACTCACGGGTTGAATTAAAAATAGTCAATTTAACTTGATTTTCTTTGTGGTAAACAAATTTTATTATAACTCGACTCAGTCTATCACGAGTTAATGATGAATTGATTCATTTAAGTATATTTTACTCTTTTTATTTCATATATTTATTATAGTACAATCAAAGCATATTGACTTGTCTCATATGATAATAATACAATTAGGATATTCACATATTTCTCTAAATATTAACTATAATTAGATAATGATATTACAAAGATAATAAGTAAATGTTGATTAAAAAAAGGAAAAAAGATAATAAGTAAAAATTAAAGTGGTAACTTATATAATTAGACAAACAAATAAATAGAGCATCAAAATCATTCAAAATACTATTGAACAATATTTGTGTTAAAAAAATCAAGGTTGTTGGTGATGGATTACGAGTCATTTAATATACATGTTAAGTAAGTTATATTCAATTTGACCAATATTTAAAAATTATATTTTTTTTAATCTAACCAAGTTCAAAAACTCGTGATAAACCAAGTTGAGTCACAAATTTAAATCCATTTTGACACCTCTATATAAAGATAATAGTTACATGAAACTTATACAAAAGTTGCAAAAATTTATAAGAATGTGCAATTCTACTTCATTTGTCTGTTGAAGAGTTTGAGATTATACAGTACTAGAAAGAAATGTAAAAGCTAAACTATCTCTATTAAAATAAGATAAAGCATAAAAATTTATTGGGTCTATTATCTACCATTCCTATATAACTTAAGATGCATCAATAGAAGCATTGAGAAGAATCAAGAATAATGAGATCTTGTGAATAAGTCAACATCATAGAGGTAGAGACAAATGGTGAGATAATGGTCCGTTGGATGTAGTGTTGCTTAGTCACATTCAATCTCAATATACTCAAGATTAAATTATGAAGGATTTGAATAACACTCTTATTATCACAATATTACATAAGAGATGCAGAAAAAGAAACATCAATGTAGCTACGTCAATCAAACAAATCTATAGTTGTGAAAGCATGACACAATCAATTTTTGTAGCAAATTGAGAAACAACAACTAGGTCCTTACTCTTCTAAAAAAAATAAGAGAATCTCTAAAAGTAAAAAAAAAACATGTGGTGTAGTCTTACTATTAGTGCAATCACCTCCCCCAATTAACATGGGAATAGGCCAAGTTCAGCGAAGTGGATGAAGAAAAAAAATACTCCTAAATTGTTTGTCCTAAACATTATGAATAAACTAATCAAAAGGTGAAACAAAAACTAATACCCTATAAAAAATGGCAAAGACGTGAATTTGGGAAGCTTGCAACCACGACAATAAAAAATATCAACTCAAAACAAATAACAATCACCATTTTATTGAAGCTGCCTAGTGAAAAATCTAAAAGACACTATTTTTTTTCTCTGTGATGATTGCTCCTCTTACCCATTTTTTTTCTTTAAATCAATTCTTGAAGCCAAACTTGCTTTTGATAATACGTTAAGAATGCAAATGCAATATATAAGAGGAAGAATAAAGAAAAATAGTGCTAGGCACTTATTCTCTAAGGGCTATAAGAAATATTGAATCAGTGATGTAACCCAACAGATTGAGAGTTAGCGAAAGTTTAGAAAGTAAATGGATTCATCACCTGCAACATGAGTGTGTGTGTTTGATAATATTTGAATATCCTATTTTTGATTTGAGTGCGTGTGATTTTTCTTCCTCTTCCAGTAATCTAGAGTTGAAACCGGTTGGAATACTAGAAGTAAAACTAGTTCAAGCAAAGAGCTTAACAAATAAAGATTTGATTGGGAAATCCGATCCTTATGCTGTCCTTTTTGTACGCCCACTTCGTGACAGAACCAAAACCAGTAAAGTAATGGTAAGACAACTTTTTTTTCCAATGGAAGCTTCATTTACATTCTTCTATTATTTATTTAATTATTATTGTGTGTAACTGTATAATCCAAATGCGGGGCGTGTTCAGAACAACCAGTTGAATCCAGTATGGAATGAACACTTTGAATTCACTATTGAAGATGCGGCATCGCAGCACTTGACCATAAGAGTTTTCGATGATGAAGGCATTCAAGCTTCTGAACTTATTGGCTGTGCCCAAACTTCACTGAAGGACCTCGAACCTGGTAAAGTCAAGGATGTGTGGCTTAAGCTGGTTAAGGATTTGGAGGTCCATAGAGATAACAAATATAGGGGTGAGGTAAGATCGTATATTCTTTTGCGTCTTCTTAACATTCATCTAGCATTCTATCTAACTGATCAATGCCGATAGCAATTTTGTAAGTACTTGGCATGCCAACCAAAGTGTTTTCAAGTTTATTAATTTATAGACACTCCCTATACTGTAGGCATCGAATCTGGCCTTTTCTTCAATACTTGCAGTTTGTGTTTTCTTGTCTTATACTCCATTTGTGCAGTTTCTAAAAATCAAATTCACTATATCTCAGGTTTAATTTTATTTTTTTTTCAAATTAATTATTCTCTATATCTCGATCAAATAACATATTTATAAAGAAAAGTACGGTTATTTCGATAAATTAGTCTGGGACTAATATACGGGGAGCCAAATTCGTATTACGTGAGTTCATAAATCTTCTTGAGCTTCTTGTTATTTTCACATATAAATATATACACTGTGTAGGTGCACTTGGAGCTCTTGTTCTGCCCATTTGGAGTCGAAAGCGCCATTAAGAACCCTTTTGACCCTGATTTCTCATTAACCTCGTTCGAGAAGACCCTCAAGAGTGGTGAAGCAGAGGGCGAGGATCATACTGTGTCACGTAGGAAAAGCAACGTGATTGTAAGAGGGGTTCTATCCGTGACGGTGATTTCAGCTGAAGACTTACCAGTGGTGGACTTAATGGGCAAGGCTGATCCATTTGTTGTCCTTAGTTTGAAAAAAACAGAAAAAAAACTCAAGACCAGAGTAAGATTTTGGACATTTTTTACATGATCCTTTTGCTCTATAAGAGTTTCTTTACTTCATTTTAATTAGGTAAAGAACGAGATAAATTCAAATGATTAAATAGATTAGAAACGTGAGATAGTTTAATTCAAATGCATATTAGTTTAAAAAAAGTATCAGAATTTTTTTGTTTTGAATGTACTTGCCGGAAACAGAAAAAATCCATCCCCAAAATTCACAGGCTGATTTCTATATACTAGTAAGATTGAATAATCTTTCTTGTATTCTCAGGTTGTAAATGAATCCCTAAACCCAGTTTGGAATCAAACATTTGATTTTGTTGTGGAGGATGGCTTACACGAAATGTTAATTCTGGAAGTCTACGATCATGATACATTTGGCAAGGTGATATTACTTCATGAATTTCTTTGTTCGTGAGTACTGCTTGAGTTTGAAACTGTCAATACCCTATAACAAATAAATTTTATATTGTCATAATTTATATCGTACAATCATGTGACCTATTTCAGGAAAAAATTGGAAGAGTGATCTTAACACTGACTAAGGTCATCTTAGAAGGAGAATACAATGAAACTTATCCTCTGGATGGAGCTAAATCCGGAAACATTTCTTTATATTTGAAGTGGACTCCGCAGCACAAATTCCGGGATACTTAGAGGCCTATTTTAAGTATTTATTTTAGTTCATATTTTTAATGTATTATTATTATTGTTTTTGATAATTTAGATTGGCAAACCCTTTCAGTTTTTGGTTGATCACCGATGAAGCCTCGTACAATTACAAGAGAAAATGAGAATGGTATCTACAAAGCAAGTATTACATTTCTGTGTAAATATAGACTGTTTATATCATATCACACTAAGTTCATTCTCTTAAAGTCTTTTATTTTGGGGAAAGGAGATTTTATATTATTATGAATTTCGAGTGTATAAAGTGTGGTTGAAATATTTATCTCCGTTTATGTAAAGATTAGAATATTTTTTATCGTGGCCTAAGACGCATTTTAGATTTTGATTTTGACAACAGCATGCTATAATGTATTCTGATAGTTAGATGGAAATTTAACTGTACAATAATTGTTCCATCTATCTATTTACTAGTATGTTCAGGATGCAGTGCTTGAATTTTTAAATGATTTTTATATAATAATGTATTTTTAAATAATATTTTATAAAATTGTATATTAAAAAGTGAAATCTGTATTTATAATTTGGTGAATTATAAAGATAATATATATATATATATATTTATCTAATAAGAGGAAAATGTGATACTATATACATATATATAAAAAAAAAAAAAATAAATATATTATTAAAAACACAATATACCACTATAAAAAAAAAATATAATAATATAATATTTTATATATAT
>Ga0123341_1002599_pt1 | contig 14986 bp, 10 predicted proteins | sample Turbeapinknodule_FD_89959 | JGI IMG/M metagenome (GOLD analysis project Ga0123341, IMG submission 89959) | Root nodule microbial communities of legume samples collected from Mexico - Turtle bean Mexico pink nodule | ecosystem: Host-associated > Plants > Roots > Nodule | place: Mexico: Nepantla... | reverse complement strand
TTCAATCTTTTTTCCCAAGGGTTTTTGATTGAAGAGGTTTTAACGAGGCACCACATTTAATGAAATTAGACTTACCAGCTACGTATGAATTCCTTCGAAAGAAAAACCTCTCGGCCAAGAGAGGTCACAAGAAAACCTCTCGGTCAAGGAAGAATTCACTCAAGTGAATCCCTGCCAAGAGTACGAAAGAAAAACATCTCGGCCAAGGAAGAATTCACCCAAGTGAATCCCTGCCGAGAGTACGAAAGCAAAACATCTCGGCCTCTCAGCCAAGAGAGTTGAAAGAAAACCTCCCGGCCAAGGAAGAATTCACCCAAGTGAATCCCTGCCGAGAGTACGAAAGAAAAGCCTCTCGGCCAAGAGAGTTGAAAGAAAACCTCTCGGCCAAGGAAGAATTCACCCAAGTGAATCTCTATCGAGAGTACGAAAGAAAAACCTCTCGGCCAAGAGAGGTCACAAGAAAACCTCTCGGCCAAGGAAGAATTCACCCAAGTGAATCCCTGCCAAGAGTACGAAAGAAAAACATCTCGGCCAAGGAAGAATTCACCTAAGTGAATCCTTGTCGAGAGTACGGAAGAAAAACCTCTCAACCTCTTGGTCAAGAGAGTTCGAAACAAAACCTCTCGGCTAAAGATTACATCTAGCTACGTCTTTCACCACTACGTGTACACGCGCCTCGAGTAAAAGTAACCACACTCGACATCCAGCAACAAAGCAATCACGAACACACTCGGCAAGCGAATACTCACGGCAATTCGACTCTACGTTACGTTTAAACCAACTCACTCGAGCCTGGGGGGCATATGTACTACCATATGGCCGAAAGGCCGACCAGACGACAAAGCCGACTAGATGACAAGATGCAAAGCTAAACACGTAATTAGGTATAAACAAGCCAACTTAGGTGATAAGCACGGTTAAGGCACAATTGGGCCTTCGTTTGGACCCTAAAGCAGGCCCATAACAGCCATAGCTCACCTAGAGCAGTATAAATAGCAGAAGAGACACAACACCCAAGGTAACTATTCACTCCCCACTCTTCTGGTACTTAGCTCTCGGTCTGACTTGATCGTCGGAGTGTCTTCGCAGGTACTCCCCCCATTGTGTCCAAGCCGAAGATTCAGCTGAAAGAAGACCAACCGAAAGACCGACAAGACGAGAAGAACAACACAAGACATCATCAGAGGAAGTGTTCTGCAGGGTTTAGATCTTGTAGGAACAGTTCCTTAACCTGACCCAATAGGAAATGACTCATGACAATCATATAATTAGACACAAAATCCAAGAACCAGGTACGTCATTATACACGCCTCAAAATACAGAGTGTTGAATACTTAATTATGATTTGAACGTCAGAATGTCTTTTGAAGGTACCATCTGAATCTGGACTTTGTGCCAGATTGAGGGGAGGAGCAAGGAACTCCTTGGAGAGGAATAGAAATACAACCGACCAATCGAGGAGGTAGAAAAACAATTCGAATTGTTATCTTGGTTTTAACTTCGTTCGAGAATAATTGACATCCACTGTGGGGGCAGGAGACGTGAAGAGGAAAGTAGATGGTATCAACCCGAAACATGACGAGCGAGAATATGTCTGAGACTGAGCAGATGACACCTTTGATACAACTGCGTGAAACTAAATTTTAATAATATTTTTAAATATTTTTGTTCTCACATTTATTTTAAATATAAAATATTCAATTTACTAGTTTAAAAAAAATTAATCCGGTCCCAATTTTTTTTAAAAAGTATATAATTTAGTCATTTATGTTAAATTTTCATTACCTTTGTTAAAAAATGATAGTTTTACTTGACTAAGTGGTACAAAGAGTGACACTTTTGTATACGCGTATCTCTGTGTGTTCCAGAGTATATTCCAACAACATCCTTATTTTCCCTAACCTTCTCAATCTTCTTCCATGTCAACCACTTGAAACTAGTTAAATTTCTCTTTTCGAATTCAACTCTAAACTCCAAATAATTAATCCCGACATTGTGTCTATTGCTTTGTGTAATGGTGGTGTTTTATTTTATTTTGCAATACCATTTATTTATTTATTTATTAAAAAAACAAGAAACTAAATTATAATTTGTAATATTTTACAAAATTTAGGAAGTCATTGGGCAGGGGAAGCGAACTCAGGAGCCTCTTCTTAAGACTAACAATTCACCTTAATTTGATATCTTCATGATCAAATAAACTATCATAATTATTATTAAGACTAATAAACATTTATTTTGAGGTGACACTTGCATAAAAACATTTAAACATAGAAACCAAAGTAAATTATTTTATTTTAGATTTAAATAACTAAAAACATACTCTTTTTTTTATAAAGACTAAAAGGAAGAAAAAGAATAATATAAGTTTGCCTTGCAAAGTAACCATCAAAGCTCAAACGATGCCGTTGGTGTAGACCGTCGTCGGCTTTTAGGGTTGTCTTGCGTTGCTCTCACACTGAAACTGTTCTGTGATGGAGAGCAACGAGATTCTAGAGGAGCTTCTGAACGTCGAGGTCGAGATTCAAGATGTTCAAGGTGCTTCTTCCTCAATCCTTTCAATATCACAGTGTTAATGCCACGAACTACTCGCCTAAATTTGTAGCAACAGTTGTCACGATAATGCAAACAAAACGGTTTCACTTCATCGTAACGATTATGTTCACCAAATGGTGCAGGCGAATTTGTTATCAATTTTATTTAGAAATAGAATTATTTCTCTTTGCAGAACAAATAAGGGCGTTGATTGAGAGACAAGAGAATTTGTACGAGAGAAAATCGGAGTTGAGTGCTATTTTGGAAGCGTGTAAGGAATCTGGAAACGAGGCCAGTAATGTGGCTTCAAGCGCCGTGGAAGATTGGAGTGGGACATTTGGATGGGATTCCAGAGCAGATGATGTTAGGTTGAATGTTTTTGGCATTTCGTCCTACCGTGCAAATCAAAGAGAGGTAACTAAGAATGGAACATTTTAAAAATATAATTGAAAGGGGTAGAAAAACAAATGTTCTAATCTTGTTCCTTTGAAGACACCTATTCACTGTTTTGTTTTGAACTGAACTGAAGTTGAGGATTGAGATTGTACATTCTCCATTTCCTTTATTGTACAATACGCTCACACTCCTGTGGTTTCTTGAGATGGCACACAACTACTATTTTTTTAGGCAATCTCCCTGTACACAGTATAGAGTGTGATTTTTTTTAAATGATAAGAGAGTTAATGTTATGTGTAAGGAGTGTCAGTGTAATGTCTTGGAACTATTAAGGAGGTTAATGTATGAGTAAAAAGGAGGTCTGGAGGGGGATTGGGGCAAATTTGATGCCTCAAGGGTATCAATGTAATTTATTCTTTCCTTTAATTGTAAGAAACGAAGTGGGATGTCACAGCAAAGGGTTGTACTTTGTCACTTCATGTTAAGCGTGTTATCAAATGCTGTATTCCTGTGATTTCTAAATTTTGCACTGGCTGTTGGAGTTCCAGCTTGTTCCAAACCTTGCCTTTTGGTTTCAAGTCTACAAGCTTAATGCTGTGGGTTATCGATTAGTTAAACGATTAGGCCTTAAAATTTTTCTTAGTAGGGATATTAAATCTGACAAGTTATTTACCCTGATTCATGTTTCATAATAGTTAGTTGCTTTGTTACTTAGTTTCTTTGTGTTAATGTGTTTGTTAGAATAATTTATATTATCTTCTGAGTACAAAAACTGTTTTCTGTTGTATCTAGGGGTTTCATTTTTCTCTCTTTCCTTATGCTTATGTTGCAAGCATTCGATCCTTGTAAATGTAGGAATATGAATAAACAGTGAGATGAGATCCAAGTTAAGATCTTTTAAACACTTTTTCTCTTTAAGTGTGTTTAACTCTTTTTTAAGTGCTTTGATTTTTTTTGCTCTCAATTTTTAGACACTATTTGCTTTCTAAAAGTTGGACATTGTTATCCTGTGCTGTTATGAGCATATTGACGATCAGACAATCAAAATCATAGTTTGTGAATATTTTTTTTGTATATATGTGGGGATTATGGCTTTTGGGTAAAATTTTATTAACATAGTAGTGTTGATGACAGATAATTAATGCCATTATGAGTGGAAGAGACGTTCTGGTTATTATGGCTGCAGGTGGTGGCAAGAGTCTCTGCTATCAGCTTCCTGCTGTTCTTCGTGATGGAATTGCTCTAGTTGTCAGTCCTTTGCTTTCCTTAATACAAGATCAGGTGCATTTCATTATGTTAAAAATCCAGTACAAATTTGTGGTCAATGATTTTTTTTTTAAATTTAAAAAGGTTGTTTTTTCTTCCTCTTTTATTCCCCTGGGTGGGGACGATTACTTCAGGTAATGGGTTTGACTGCATTGGGCATTCCTGCGTATATGTTGACTTCAACAAATAAGGGAGATGAGAAGTTCATATACAAGGCTTTGGAGAAGGGAGAGGGGGACCTCAAAGTATTGTATGTCACTCCAGAAAAGATATCAAAGAGCAAGAGGTTTATGTCAAAACTTGAAAAATGCCATCATGCTGGTCGTCTCTCTCTAATTTCAATTGATGTGAGTTCAAAGTGAGATGCTGTATAGACTTGTTTTGAATTATGTTTGTCAAATTCATCTTTTTTATGAATGTCAATGGTTGTTGACTTGTTGATTTTAAGAATGAGAGCAGAAGTGTACTGGGAATATTTTTGTATTTTGCTTCATTTGCTGGTTTATTAGCCTGTTGACTAAATTCAACTATTGTAGATTGTGAAATTGTGTTTGTCAACAGCAGAGACAAAGTTCTCTGGAATTTTGGATTGTTAGTCACTCATCTTTTGTATTTATTTTGTGGTTTAGAAGATCCTGAGGACTTTTCATGGCTTTGATATATCAATGCTGCATTGGTTGTATACCAATAGAATTTATGGTTGGTTTGCTTTGCAGGAAGCACATTGCTGTAGTCAGTGGGGCCATGACTTTCGACCTGACTACAAGAGCCTTGGTATTCTCAAGACACAATTCCCTAATGTTCCTATGGTTGCTTTGACTGTAAGCTTTTATCTCAAGTTTCTGTTATGTATTACGAATAAAATTATTAGATTTGGAGATTCTTTTCATACTTAATTTTGATTTACATTGATGACATTTATTTGTCAGGCAACTGCTACTCAGAGGGTCCAAAATGATCTGACAGAGATGTTGCATATTCCTAGATGCGTCAAATTTGTTAGCACAGTCAATCGGCCAAATTTGTTTTATATGGTATTTTTGTAGCTAATGTCCGTTAACAGGTTTTTTAACTTTTTTATACGTGTGGTGTGCCCCCTCTCCCCTCCCCAAGTAAGTTAAACTCTTTGCTTTAGTGTGAAGTTTAAAATAATTTCATATTTTACACTGCAGGTAAAGGAAAAGTCATCAGTTGGGAAGGTAGTCATTGATGAAATTGCACAATTCATTCAAGAATCTTATCCAAATAATGAATCAGGGATTGTTTATTGCTTCTCTAGGAAGGAATGTGAACAGGTATGCTTGATTATGTCTTTCTTCTAACAATTAGGCATACATATTTTGAATGTCAAATAATGTCCTCAAGGAAGCACACTGCTCACGTTTATAGATTATCTCTCAACCCTTAAATTTGCTTTGGGTTGGGATCGTGTTTTCTCTTTTCAGCTTCTTTCTGGTGTTCTACCCAGCTGTTTTGTAACATCCACTTAATTAATGTTATAATTTTGGTGATAAACGTCAAACAACAAATCAACTATATTGTTTGAGAATTACAGCAGTTTCCTTCCATAAGGATATACAACTAACCATTCACATTCACTTGACCACGTCTAAACATGCTTCTTTTATAATAGAATATAAGTATTCTCACAAATCGATGATGTTTATATGTATAGAGACTGCATTAATAAGCTTTTATGTACAGGGACCTAATTGAGAGTTTGCCACACGAGACTAAATTATATTTTTAACCATTTTTTATTTGAATACTGTAAAATTGTTTTATTTTTTCTGAAGTTTTTATAAATATATTTGATTATCATGACTTAATTTTAAAATTTATTTTAATATTATTTCCTTTTCTGTAATTATTTTAGTATCATATTATTATTATTATCATTATTATCTTTATCTTTATCTCTTACAATTTCTATTTTTCAATTCTAATTTGTGTAATATGTCTTGCAATTATTGAATATATACACAATAATAAAACTATAAAATATTAGTTGTAGTGGCAGAGAATATTCATTAGCAATATAATTATTAATGATCATTCCAAGATTCCCTTGCTTTCCATATAGGTATTGAACAAATTATTTGAACCTTCTGGTGCTCAGAATTTGCTCACAAACTGCTGAGGATCTTATGTGCTCGTTTTAGTCAGCAACTTCAGTGGATTCAAAATTTTGTGCTGCGCATTTGCAAGCCTTCGGTGTCTTTGGTTGTGATAAAATGTCTGCATCTTTAAGGATCAGTTCCAGAAAGTGCTATGATTATTGCAATTTTTTTGGGGTGTATAGTAGTCTCCCCCACACCTCCAAGAAATGAAAACTTTAAGGAAATATAGCCCAAGATGGGAACTTACCCTTGCTGACTGTGCTCGCGCAATGAATTAAATAGGGAGAATTTTGTATCCAAATTTTTTTTTCATTGCATTCTATCTTCTGCTTCCAATGCAAAAATACTTTCAGCATGATCTAGAATTCTGATATAGTGTCTGCTCTATTTTCTTTGAATGTCAATATATTTGTGCCCCTTTGTCATATGCATCTTGTGAGGTAGAGTATCTACTCAACCCTTTTGTTGTCAAGACTATTTTAGGTTGCAAAGGAGTTGAGGGAGAGAAGAATTTCAGCTGATTATTATCATGCAGATATGGATGTAAATGCTCGGCAAAAGGTTCATATGCGGTAAAGTAATCTTAAAAATGTTGTCATTTTTACATATCACTTCTAATTTTCTTCCGAGATAACATCTTTTCTTTTATTTGTTAGTGTTGAATACGTCACTGAATACTAAAGTCTTACTTGCCAGTGTTTTAAGAACTAAATGAATACAGATGCCTTGATTTCAGTATTGTCTACGACTTGTTAGCACTGTCTTGTACATTAACCTATGAATACTTATTTTAGAAGACCTTGACTGAATTTGGTTGTAGGTTTCAATTGCCAGTCTTGGGCCCTGTTAAATAGTATGAAAGAGTTTCAGAGATAGCATATGGCTGTTCTATTTATTATATCTCATAAAATTTGAGACCAGCCCAGTTTTTACACATCATTCATATTTGTGAATGTATAATAGTTTGTAAATGATATGATGATGGCACTACCAAATGAGTTAATGGAGATTTTTATCACACAGGTGGAGCAATAACAAGCTGCAGGTCATCGTTGGTACAGTATGTATCATTACGACTGTTTCCCTGTGAGGTTGACACATGCTTTTGTTACTTCCATCCTTTATGACATTGAGTTTTTTATTCATTTCAGGTAGCTTTTGGTATGGGAATCAACAAACCAGATGGTTAGTATGCAAAAAATTGCTCAGCTCTATGTTCTCTATAATTGTTGTGTTATACCATTTATGACATTTTTTACAACTGTAATTGTTTTCTATATGAAAAGATAAATGCAATACAGCGGTTTATTTTCACATGTTCACCACTAAAACAGGATACACTCAGACTCAGTGTCATACTATTGTGCATTTGCATTTCACTTATTTTCATGACTGATGTATTGTTTGACAAGGGTTCTCTTTATGAATGTGAAAATCAATATTCCTTTTTGAGGGGGTGTTATTGATTTGTAATTAATGCCTCTTTCGGTCAGAGTTTTGCTGGAGTCTTAGAGATATCTTTATCAAGATTATTTACATGATTTAATTGTTTCAAATTCATGCTTGCATTGGTGGATAATGGAGTTTATTTTGTGAGTATTTTTGCAAGTGACATCCCCACTGGATGTGCATGCACATTGTATCTGCTTTACCTTCATTGAAGCTGATAACATTTAACGCTAGATATTTTCATGTAGTCAGGTTTGTCATCCATCATAGCTTGAGTAAATCAATGGAAACATACTACCAGGTTTTGCCCTGATCCTATTAAGATTTTCTTTTGTTCGATAACCTTTCTATGTTCTCTAGAAGCTTAATTTGTTGGGTCAAGGCCTAGGAATGGTTTTTATTTAAACATAATTTCACATGCAAAAGTCTTTTGGGCTTGAAGCATTTATAAAGCCCATGCTTCTGAAACCTTGTGTTAAAATCAATTTTATGAAGATAATGGGGGTTGCAATGAGCCTTTAATACAAAGGACTATTGATCCTAAATGCTTAGGCTGGCAGGTGAAAGAAAGCCCAGAGATGATTCTTATGTAACTCTTTTTACAGGAAAGTGGACGAGCTGGCCGAGATGGACTTCCTTCTGAATGCCTACTGTACTTTAGACCTGGTGATGTTCCGCGCCAGGTGAAACTTTGCAACAATCGACTATAAATTTGTGCATATTCATGTCCAATTATCTTTTTCTGCAAAAACTGGAGCTTGCTGGAGATAAGACCTTTGAATCTTGAGCTCAAACATTTTGTGTTGGATATTTGAGGTCTATTTTGGCACCAATTTCATTTAAGAATATAGTATGAGATAAAAAGTTATATAGACAGAGATAAAAATATAATCAATCTATTCAAGTTTGGAAGTAATCTACATATTGCATATGGATTGCTGGATTATGTGATCAGATATCATAACAATTTTTCTCAGAGTTCAATGGTCTTCTATGAAAATTCGGGACTGCAGAATCTCTATGACATAGTACGATATTGTCAGGTAATTTCTTCTGTAATATCAAGTCTTACTGGTAGTTGATCTCTTCTCAGTTTTTTGAAGTTTTAAAGTTAGAATATTGATTTTTTTCTCCATCCTCTTATTGTTTAGGTGGGTTTCTTAATTTTTTAGGTTTATTGGTTCCCTAGCCTATCTGTTGAAGTGTGAATATATACATGAAACAAAGATGTTAAAGTATGAATATATGCTTCAGTCCTTTCTGTATGCTGGACTGAGTGCCTTTCTTTCTTCTTTTCATTTGTCTGATTATGCTCTTAAGTTGTTGAATTATTAAAAATCAAATTGAAAGAATATCTACAAATAAAGAAGGGGTGTGTAATTGTGTTATTCATTTTTAGGATTTTCTTTAGGACCCTTGTCTTAGGGATTTTATCCTCGGGAAGTTAAGAGCTCCTTTTATTAATCAGGATTAGTTGTATTTGGTTAGTATTTTGTATCATGTCGCAATACAAGAGAATATTATTAAGGTTTCTTTTTTCTCTCTCTCTTTACATCCTTATCTACCAAAACTCTTTACTTGCAACAATAATTGTAATTTTAGTTCTCTTTAATGCAGTCCAAAAAACAATGCCGACGAAGTGCCTTTTTCCGACATTTTACTGAGCCACTTCAGGAGTGCAATGGTATCTTTCAATCTCGTCATTTACTCATGTTGCATGCTCTCTCTGACCTGATATATTTATACTCTTGATGTTACAGGGATGTGTGATATTTGTGCATTCTCAAGAGAGGTGAAAGAAATGGATGTCTCTGGTTCGTTGCTCTGACTTGTAGTTCAATTTATACCTTCTACTCTTCATTTACCATATATTTCGTATTAAAGTGAATGATTTCCTTTGTTTTTTTTCTTCCTTTTAATCTCTGAACATTTTCCTATTTTATAACTACCATTTTATTTACCCAACCATGGGGATACTTTACAGATCATGCAAAACTGATGGTTTCATTGTTGCAAGATATGCAAGTAAATGATCAGAGGTCAACGATGTTGCAATTAGTTGATAAAATGAAAATAAAACAGAAGAAGCAAGGTTGGTTTTTTTCTCTGCTCTTTTTATACTTAATATTTAGCTGGCTAGATTGTTTGCTATGAAGTACTAAGACCTTTGGGCATGATCAGTCCTCCCCTATGGTTTTGTCTTACCCATAACATGATTTAACAATAAGGTTGGAGGAGTGACCTGGGGCTGAAAAGTCAACCAAATCATTGTGTGAAGACATCAGAAATAAATAAATAAATAAATAAGAATACAACGTCCAAGCTGCTGGATGTGTGTTAACTGCTCTTGTAAACTTCATTCAAAATAAAAATAACTCTACTCTTTTCCTTTTCATAATTCACAAAATTTGCAATGTTTATCATGTATTAATCTAATATGTTTCTCAGATGTAATTTATCACAAATATGAATCTCATATCTTCCTATATTAATTGTCCAGGTTCTGAGTTGAAGCGCGAGGATAACGAGCAACTTATCTTACACCTTTTATTGGGGCGGTTTTTGGTAAATACATTGTTCCCTCATCACTGAAAGTTATAAATATTTCTTGTTCTTAAAATTAATTGTGCATATTGTAGACAAGGTAAGACAACCTCATTACATTTTCAAGTAAAAATGAAAGAGCAAACACTGATTGATTTTTATGATTTATCCTTTCATGTACTTTTGAGGCTAAACTGTAGGATCATTATCGATGTCCATTTGTTTGGCTTATCTGTTTGATCATTATCAATGGCTATTTGTTAGTTTGTTGTTCTGTTACAGTACCAACAGAACTGAACTGTGGAAGTCGTTGTGGATTTGGGACAAAAGTAATCCCACTTTCGATGCAACATTTGGAAAACACCAGTCTTAACTTTCTGTTCTGCAGTAAAACTGCACATTTTTTTTCATGATTTTTGCCGAACATCTGGAGTATTCTTCATTTTGCTTAGTCCCTTACATAAAGTGCGATTCATATGAAGTATGGATTTATCACAGCCCTCAAACACTCAACTGTGACCCAGATGAATCCAATTAATTCAAAAACAATTAAAATTTCTTGAGGATACCTCGTAAAATTAGTGAAAAGAGTTTCTGCTTTCCGATAACATCTGCAGACATGGAACCAGTTTAACAATCACAGTATCATGATATTAGTAACAGTAAAAGGGAAAAAACAAAACCTGTGAAGAAAAAGTAAGATCAACACGAAACATGTTATTTACATCATATGAACTTTGAATGTCAAGACTTATAAATATAAGGGAGATATATTTCATAATGATTTTACTTTGGATTGCATTAGCTATCAGTTCTAATTTTGAAGTTCCAAGCTTTCACATTTGATCTGTCAGTGCAAAAGTGTACCTTTTCAATATTTTAGCGGGTTTATTTAGAATAAACCTTTTCTTGATGTAGAAAGAAGAATTTCAGCATACAGCTTATGCCACAAATGCTTACATTGCTGTGGGGCCGTTGGCCAAGCAAATACTACAAGGTACTCATGATTTCCTATCAAAGATGTTAATCTATAATAAAGCTAATTTATCACAGCAAAGCCTTATTAAAGTCTTATGTTGCATTTGTGCTGTGTTATTTCTTTCATTCAACCGTTAAATTCGTTAATGATAGTCTGTTTTGATAAAGTCGGTTGATTTTTTTTCTGATTTATGGCCATGCTTGCACCAATTTACATCGTATCAATGAACACTTCTGATTATTCCTCCAAAGTGCTGGTGTATGTGTGTGCATTCGATTTTCAAAGTGTCATTGTCACATGTTGATTACCTACTTGTAAACTGTTTGGTTATTATTTAAGCTGTCCATGGTGGTGCTAATTATTACTCAATAGAGTTTGAAAATATCAGATTTTCTATGTTTCATTTGTTGGCACTATTTGTTGCACAGTCCAGATGTACTTAACTCTGCTTCGATTGTCATCGTTTAATGTGCAGGGAAGAAATCTGTGACACTTGAGATTTACACTGAACACCGAACTAAAGCTGCTTTAAGATCAGTGAAGCGCAGCCTTGAGTCCTCTGATTTGGAGCTAAAGCTTGATGAGCTGAGAAAAGAACTGTCCTCTGCCCATGGAGGAATACTCCCACACTCAGTCTTATCCACTGAACAAATCAGCTTGTTAAGTTCTCAAAAACCAAACTCACTGGAACAGGCAAGTTTTAAGTATGTTTGGATACGTAATGTTGAGTAGTTTGTAATAAAGTGAAATGGAATGGAAAAATATCAACCAAATATACTATTTCATTATTTAGATATCTTTGTAATTGAAAGGAAAAAATTAATGGCTCCATACTTCCACATCCTATACCACCCTCTGAAACATGAGAAGAAAGGAAAGTGTATACATGACATCAAGTTCCTCTCCATTTCATTATATTTTTAACAATCCAAATAATGGAGCTCAATATTCGTTTTCACTCCATTCCATTATTCTATCAGTGCTCATCCACACACCTTATAAAATAGTTTTGATGTTATCCATCCAGACCGAAGTTATGATTTTTGTTTGTGTGCAGTTGGAGAAGGTAATTGGAAAATTGAAGACAGAAAAGTACGGCAATAGAATACTTCAGCAAATTGAAAAATATTCGGATTCCGAGCTTACTGATAAACAAGAAACTGATGGTAGAGCAGCAAAGAGGTCGAAGACCAAGAAAAATCTTGTTCTCATTGAGAGTAGTGAAGATGAAGAAGAATGATAACTGGTGCTGTCCCCACATCAATTTTAGTTTTATATATAAAATTATGGCACAATTGACGCAAAAAAAGGTTATTCAATTCCAAACTGAGCTTCTGGCTCATCCAAATGAGGAAATGGAATCTATGACAAGTGTGGCAAAGAATCTTGATTGTTCAGCAGTTGATAAAATCGAAATTAGAGTAGAGACCGTACCCAGTAGATCAATATTTAAGAAAAAAAATTGGGACTTCTGTACTGAGACCATTTTTTTCTTCCAAGACAGTTCATTTGAAAAGAACCAAAGTCGAACTTGTGATTTAATTTATATAAATTAAACAAGTTTTAAATATCTTGATTTATTATCTGAATGTTGCATTTAAAATTTTATTTTCAATTAGGTGTTTACATTAGTGATGAATGATACACTGACGCCTTTCTAAAAGGTACATACAAATGATATTACGCTAGTAATTGCATATGGGATATAGTTTACTCTTACATTATTGTTTATGAATTCACATATATGATTAAGCCAAACTTTACCACAATAAAAATCTCTATAAAGGTATATATGATATAGGTTGTATGGTAAAAGGATTAAATGTTTGCTTATTGTTATTCTCTATTAAATTGTCTGTGTGAAGACCAAAAATTTAATCTAATAAAATTAGGGTATTATTAGGGTTCATAGTTTTAATAAATGGAATATAAAATATTACATTGAAATCTCTAATAGGAATAGTTGGTTTGATTTACTGTTTTTAAATGCCAATTTGCAATAAAATTAGATTATGTTTATTAATTATATAATTTTTTAAAACTAATATATATATATATATATATCAGGATTATACTAAATATTAAATATTGTTGTAAAATGTGAAGAGAAAAAAAAGTTGCAATAATAAACTCAGCCCAATTAAAAAAATCCATTTTGAAATAATTCATCAAGTAAAAGAATATCAGGCTTTGTAAAACTTTGGATTGAATTTTCTCTATCTGGTTGAGATTTTGACATGTTATAGCACAAATTAGTTAAAACACACAGACAACCCCTAATCCAACAAAAAAAACTAAGATCAATAAAAAAACATGTTACTTTTTCACCGCAATTTGAATATCAGGCTTTGTAAAACTTTGGATTGCATTATCTATCAGTTCTAATTTTAAAGCTCCAAGCTTTCTCAGTTGACCTCACCTCTTAGTGCAAATATTTACAGTTAGTATTTTTAGCTGGATATTTCGAGTCACCATTTTCATGATGTAGAAAGAAGAATTTCAGCTTACAGGTTATGCCACAAAATGCTATCATTGGACAAGTTTATATTGCAATGTACTCATGATTTCCTAACAGAAAAATTAATCTTTAAGTAAGCTAATTTATCATGGCAGAAACTATAAATGTCTTTTGTGTTACATCTATGTTGTGTGTATTTCATTAACCAGAAACTGGTTCAATGAAGTTAGTTTATTTCCTGATTTATGGCTAAGTTTGCACCTATTTACCTAGGAAGTTGCACACTGAACACCTCTGATTCTTCCTCCAACATACTAGTACTAATACCAAATAGAGTTGAAAACATCAGATTTTGCATGTTTTCATTCTGTTGACACATGGTTTTATATGCAAAATAATTTTGTGAAACTTCATAGTTATTCTTACCAAATAACTAACACTGATTTTTTTTTATTAGTAAAGAATGAAATTAAATTAAGAGGGATACAAAAGGGGTATCCTAACTCTTTTACATAAACCAAACCACATTAAGAATCTCTAAGAATAAAGAGATGAACAAACACCCCCAGAAGTGCATAAGCTAAACATCTTATTTCAGCTAGCACCGTGCTGCTCGTATTGGAATGCTATAAGCACTGCAAACTGCAGCTACAAAGCCATCAAAATACACCAAAATATTGGTTATCTCCACCACCTCATTGACATTCCTTCTACCCAGCTTGCAGTGGCACGATTGTAGCACTAGTCACATAATTAATCACTTCAATGCAGCATCTTCCATTCGCTCCTTTTTGGACTTTGGCTTCCCCTTGTTTGCTCCTTTTAAGCTCACTTTTATCAGAAACCAACTTCCTACTTGCCAGGGTTCATCTCGCACTTAGATTGGTTGGAGTTTACAACTTCGACTTACACAGAACCCTTAACCAGCATACACCCTGCCTCTATTGGTCTGTTAAAAGACACATCAAAACATAATCCTTCATCATGTCCTTAACATTCCTTTTGACTACCTTGCATACAAGCACATATGTCATTTCCATCTTGCACCAGCCGCAGGTCATGACAAACACACCAACACCTCCAACCAACTATAAATCCAGTATAGGCCGTAGTCTTAAACTCTTGGCATCTGGGAGTCCTAATTATAACTTCTAATGCAAAGCATTGGATTAAGAATCCAGTCTACGAAAGAATAAGTAAAGGAATGCACCTTGTGCTTCATCCAAAGCCAGGATTTGA
>Ga0123341_1002597_pt1 | contig 14986 bp, 13 predicted proteins | sample Turbeapinknodule_FD_89959 | JGI IMG/M metagenome (GOLD analysis project Ga0123341, IMG submission 89959) | Root nodule microbial communities of legume samples collected from Mexico - Turtle bean Mexico pink nodule | ecosystem: Host-associated > Plants > Roots > Nodule | place: Mexico: Nepantla... | reverse complement strand
TAAAATAATCAATTATATTAAAATAAGATTTAAATACAAATTTCGTTTTTGGTTTCATCATTTCTAAATACGGTTTTTAATGTACATTTAAAAAATTGAATCTAACCCTATAAAGGTAAAGTTGTTGTATTATATATAATTGTCATTATTATTATTATTATTTTATGTTTTTCGTGAGAGTAGAGATAAAGTACTGAAATAGATCGTTCAATCACCATTTTCTAGTTCATCGCTTCTGTAGTTTCAACTTCAACTTCAAATTCTCAGGGAAGCGAATTCAGTTAATTTCAAATCTCAAATCCGAATCAAAATTTGGAAGTGAGATTCGCGATGGAGCGGCTTCAGCGAATGTTCGCAGGTGCAGGTGGAGCGCTGGGGCACCCTCCCCCAGATTCCCCAACTCTCGATTCCTCCGAGCAGGTCTACATCTCCTCACTCGCGCTCCTCAAGATGCTCAAGCACGGTAGTTAAAGCTATAAAGTTTGCGTTTTTAACCAATTGAGTCAACGGGTGCCCGATTTCAAAATTAGGGTTTTCGTGTTTTTGTAATCACAGGGAGGGCTGGGGTTCCCATGGAGGTGATGGGTTTGATGCTGGGAGAGTTCGTGGACGAGTACACTGTTCGTGTGGTTGATGTCTTCGCAATGCCGCAGAGTGGCACTGGTGTTAGCGTTGAAGCCGTTGATCATGTTTTTCAGACTAATATGCTTGATATGCTCAAACAAACTGGACGGTATTTTATTTATTTATTTATTTTGTAATATTTAATGTAGCACAAACACTGAAACTGATACGTCAACACAGAGACACAAATGTAGGAAAAATGTAGGACAAGGACACAAATTTATATATTATATAATTATGAATTATATAAATTGACAATAAAGATTTATGTGCACAAGTACGTTCCAGTTGGAATTTTTTCATGACTAAGTTAATAAGTTTGATATTTTAGAAAATTAATGTATTTTTTCTTTTTAAAATTGTGTTAGAACCGTTTTTGAATTGGACACTCCATGGATACGTGTCCTACAAGTATCATACGAGTGATACGAGTATCCGACACTGACACGCTATTTAATATAGAGGAGTGTCCGAGCTTGTGTGATGTTTGGTTTATGAATTCATTGATGTTGGTTTCTTGTGTTGCAGACCAGAGATGGTTGTCGGCTGGTACCATTCGCATCCTGGATTTGGCTGCTGGCTCTCTGGTGTTGATATCAATACACAACAGGTTCAGCTCCATTTCTTTCTTGTATACGTTCTTTGGTTAATTCATGTATTTCCTTATATTGTTTTTGCATCTACCATTCCATTCAAAGGATCTGTGTGGTGGATGATGTTAGTATGTTTCGATTTTAATGATTTTTCTTAGTTTTTCACATCATGGATTAGACATGGATGCTGTACTTTTATGGAGGGTCGCAAGGTTTAAGTGGATCTCGTGGTTTGAATAGACTTCACGTTGTTGTTTTTTTTTCTTCCCTAGTTTCATGTCTTTTTGTTGAAAACTCTTTGGAATTTGGTTACTCGCTCATTTTTAGGAAGAATTCAAGAATGGTATGGAATGTGCAATAGTGAAGAGAACAACATACCATACCATCCAACTTGGGGAAGTCACCTCACTAGCCTCAAATTATGTCTACTATGATATTTACCTATTACGAATCTTATTTAAATTGCTAATGTGGCTTTGATCTTTGCTAGTTTTTGATTAATTAAGTTGATGCCTAAACTATATGCCTAGATTCTGTTAGAAGATGATGACATATGAACTATTCTCTGGGCTTGCTTGGCAGAAAGAGTACTATAAGATGAGTTTGAATAATTCGAGGAGTAAATTATATGCAATTTAAATAATTAACCAAAATTTCTAGTTAAATATATTTTCAGGGTTGATATTGCTATATTACTCTGATTTTCGAGAGATCTGGGATTCATTAATCAAACATCTTAGATTAGATTTTGATGTTCGTTAAAAATCAATAATTGTTTGTTAGTATAAAGCTTGCTTTGATTTCCCGAATAGTGAATATGGTGCGGCTAATTTTCATATAAAAGGTTTATTGAGCTATTAGTGGAAGCAAACCATTTTTTTGTTAATTGAAAACAGTGTCATGATATGCACTTCCAAGTGCCAACTGTTGTCTACTTAAAATTTAAATTGTAAGTAATTGAAATTTCCAGCCAGGCCAGCCATTTACAGTTAAATTCTGAATTAGTAGTGACTTTTTTTTCTTCTTATTAGTATGGTGCTGCTGATTAGTATGAGTAACTTGCTCTTCTATGGTTTTTCATACAGAGTTTTGAGGCTTTGAATCAGCGTGCAGTGGCTGTGGTTGTAGATCCAATACAAAGTGTTAAAGGCAAAGTGGTTATTGATGCTTTTCGATTGATCAATCCACAGACTATGATGCTTGGTCAAGAGCCAAGGCAGACAACATCTAATCTGGGACATCTGAATAAACCATCTATTCAAGTGTGTTACCAAAGCCCTTTTTTATGTGTATACTATTTTTTCTTTCTTTCTTTTGGAAGCACTTGTTCTGCTTTTTTTAACTGTTAGTGACCTATATTAATTGCCACTCTTTAGGCATTGATCCATGGGTTGAACCGGCATTACTACTCCATAGCCATTAACTACCGGAAAAATGAACTTGAAGAGAAGATGTTGCTTAATCTCCACAAGAAGAAATGGACTGATGGTTTGACACTTCAACATTTTGATACACATTCCAAAACTAATGAACAGACTGTACAGGTAATGTAATGATTCAAAGTGTAAGGTAGATTTGTACTCATCTGATTACTCATAATAAAATCCCTGCATGTATTTTGTTTATCCTACTTTTAAGATTTAAAAATCTGCCTAATATCGTGATAAGAAACTAACTGGTATTGAAATAGATATTGAATTTTATTCTCTGGAACTGGCACCGATATGCCAAAGTACGGAAGACACTAATAACAGTTAATACAGTACACACCACTCTGTCCAAGATACTGAGAGCTTGTCTCTCCCTTTCCCAATTTTCTCTACTGTCTACCCCCCCTTTTTCCTCCTACCCTTCCTATTTCTGCTTTCGCTTGGCAGTTTATACTTGTCCCCTAATAGACATTAGAACTGCAAATTACAGCTAAAACCGCTAGCAAATTGCTATAAAACTGTCTTACTTCAGAACTTTATTTCTGGTTCTATATTCTTCCATTGAACCTGTCTACTTGAGACTCAACAAAGGATTGCCAACCATGGTTGGTTGGAAACATCTAAAACTGCTTTCTGGAAATCCTCCCAAGTTTGCTGGTGCGTTGAGAACTCTCACCATTGATACCAGGTCACTTTATTCCTTTCTATGGCCATCACAGCCTGCAATTTTTTCTCACATGACATCCCTTTCAAGTTGAAATATCGCTCCACTCGAGTTGTCCAACCATACACATCTTCCCCTTCAAAAATAGGTATCTCTAACTTCCTCCACCTATCTAACCTTAAACCACCCCTCATTATGGGTGCCAGTCGTGTCGCCTTGACATATTGTTTAGCTTTCATTGCTGGTCCTTTCCTCCTTCAGTGTGCGAATTTCTCATACAGCAGTCTGCAAGTCAGTCAATTGTTCCACGTTTCTTTTGATGGTGTCCCTCATGCCCATTAAGCCTTCAAACCGCCTCTCCAACACCTCCACCATTGCGTCCATGTGCCGAGTCGTCACCATCAGTGGTCCCTAGAACTGGTTGCTCTGATACTAGTTGATTAGAGACCAACTGTTATAAAAATAGATATGGAATCTTATTCTCTGGAACTGGCATCGATATGCCAAAGTACACAAGACACTAATAACAATTAATACAGTAAACACCACTCATTCCAAGATACCGAGAGCTTGGTCTCTCCCTTTCCCAATTTTCTCTACTGTCTGCCCCCCTTTTTTCCTCCTACCCTCCCTATTTCTTCTCTTGATTGATAACTGCCTAACAACAGCAGTTATGCTTGTCCTCTAATAAACATTAGAACTGCAAATACTGCCAATGGCTTAAAAACAACAACAAATTGCTATAAAACTGTCGTACTGCAGAACTTTATTTCTGGTTCTCCTCTTATAATGTTTACTTATAAGAGGTCTAACATATCGTTAGCAGAATAAATACTGATAAATCTAAATTAAATTGCATGCAGGAAATGCTGAGCTTAGCTATCAAATATAACAAGGCTGTTCAAGAGGAAGATGAGCTGCCTCCAGAAAAGCTTGCAATAGCTAATGTTGGAAGGCAAGATGCGAAGAAGCACCTTGAAGAGCACGTCTCAAATCTGATGTCTTCCAACATCGTTCAAACTCTCGGAATGATGCTTGATACTGTTGTCTTTTAGAGTTGTTATTTTGGACCTTCTGGTTTCTCTACTCTAGCATGGTAAGGATGCAAATTGAGTTGTTAAAATTCCTATTTCCTAATCCTTCTCAAACAATATTTGAAGACACTAGACAGTTATATTCTTTGGACGAGCTGAAAAGGTCAAGAAAGTAAAACTCCGCACATAGTTTGTGTGGTGTCTCCCTAAGTATTACTTACTGGGTATCTTTTAATGTTATTGCTGGATTTATCTTCTATAAAATTTGTCAAAACAAAAATTTCAATTATGTTTTAAAATACTATAAGAAGCAGTTAACATTACGTAAACACATTGAAATATACATTTTGTAGTCTATAAATGCAAGATCTACATTAAGCTCCACATATCGACAATTAGATTACATGCAGTATTATTTTAGCTCTGCTACAATGCTGGTCGTACAGCTATAGTGGAGAGGTTTTGTAGCCACGCTGTGGTAGTTTCTTAAAAGTAGCCAATATGAGATCGATGTAGAGTGGAAATTGAGCCAAGCCAAAAAGTGTCACTGGCAGGCATGTCACGGCATAGACAGGGAATGCAGCAGATTTGAGTTTGCCCTTTAGGATAAAGAAATGACCTGCACAAAAACAGACCATCATAGAGGTAATGGACATGAACAACGATGTCAAACCCACGATAAGCTTCCTGGGAAGACTTCTACCGAAATCACGCTCTTGATACCGAGATGTGAGTATTGAGAGGAAAATCACCAGTGAGGTGACAGAACAGCAAAGAGCATTGAGAGATGAGATAGCAAAGGCTTCAAACTCTGGCCTGTATTCAAGAGTTGAGGAGCCGGTGTCATCTTTGAACTCACCGGGAACGATGGTGGATGTGGAAAATGCTACTGTGGCTATCAGTGCTGCTACCAAAGAGCAAGATTCAGAGGTTTTTTTTAGCCATTGTTCACCACTCTCGAGAAGGTCCCTGTGAGTCTCGCTGAAGATATCTCTTGGTGTCTTGTTTTTATTGTTGTACCGACTAAAGAAATGAGGTTGCATCGATTCCTTGACGAACTGTATCACAGCACCAGTGGGAGAGCAAGTAGTTTCAATAACCAAATAATGTAAATCATTTTACAGGGATAATAGTTGAATTCAAATTAACGCACCTTAATATCAATAACATAATGAGGACTTGTTAGGGTAAATAATTCAATAAAAAAATTATTTCACACTTGTCTAATAAGAATTTAATTAATCTTTGATCGAGAGACTTCTTAGAATAAGTTAAAAAGGAATCTTAGTAAGATGATAGAATTATAAAATTTATAGAAATAAGTTTAAATAAAACCCTATAAAAACCCATAAATCTCTACTATAATATTGAATAAGCTCTTCTAAACTCTCATAATCCATTTTTGTAGATAATTACGTAAACAACACGTTTGATAATTATATTTTTTAGTGGATGTTATTTGTAGTATTAAAATTTAACTCAACTTCCTCGCTCATCTTATATAATTTATTTCAACATTATCTGAATTATCTCCATTTATGTTCTCGCATAAAAATTGTGTCCCCTTTGAGTTAACAAATTAAAAACAAGTAAGTTAAAATGCGTAATCATATGTAAACTTACCAGGTACCACTTGATTTCCCCATGCATTTGCAGCGCTTCGCCAGGAATGAGCCAAGGTTTATACTCTCCAAGCTTGGCTGCCAAGTGCAATGCACTGTTTCCCTCGCTATCCACTTTCCCAAATATACTCTCTTTCACATTTTTCTTCTTCACCAATAACTCATATAAGTGGATTTGCCTGTTCTCTGCTGCCAATAGCACTATATTTTTCTTATTGAAATCCATATCATTAACAGCTACAGGAAACAAGTCCATGATTTTCACTACCATTTCTGTCACACCGTTCTTTGCAGCTATTAATATCGGTGTCTCACACATCTTCTTTTCTTTTATGTTAACCTTCTCCTCCACTGCGCATAAAACTAAACCAAATAATGATAAATAATTATAACCAACACTATCTAAATATATGATTAAATATCCTCTTCCTTTTTATCTTTCTATTTAACGTACTCTTATGACGGAAAACTTCTTCATACTAGAATTTGGACTCTTTAGGCTAGGACTTGTACCCTCTTGGTCAAATTAATCATAAGAGTATTTTGAATAAAAAAAAATCTTAAATAGGAGTAACAATGTAGAAACAAGTGACAAAACAATGACTCCCCTCTGAACTAATCTATATGAAAAAATTATAACGCATTAATCGAGTTGTTCAACTCTCAGCCTGTTTGATTCTGCATTGGAAGAGGCTGTAGATGCATGTGCGTGAATCATGTGAAAATTTGAAAAAGTAAATATAAGCTTAAGCAGAATCATACACAGTAATAATGTTATACCATTCTTTTGTTGCTTGGGTTCTCCTTTGGTGGTGAGATGTTGCTGCTCTTCTGTGATACCAGCCAAAGTAACATTACCCTCCTCATCAAAACTATAAGGGTCTTTACGTTGATCTTTATTCTCCAATATTTTCACTGGTATGCTGCCCTCGTCATCATACTCATACATGCAAGCTCCATTCAGAAGTTCATCCATTATTTGAGCTGACCACACGTGCTTTTCCTTCTTCCCACGTATCTTCTTTATCTTCGATGACCCTTTTGTAGTTTCATTAGCAGAAACATTGTCACGTTATTACTAGAAAAAAAGGTGCTATATTCATGAACTGCAAAATTAAATGTTTTTCTTATATATAAGTAGAAAAAATGACATTCTTTCCAGTGATTTTTTTATACTTATAAGCTATTAAATATATTTTTATAAAATATTCAAAGACTAATAAGATAATTTGTAAGAGTTAATCCATTAAGGATTGATTTATAATTGTTATCAATTTTTGGCAAAAATGTAAATAGCCATAGTTGCATGATGTCACCTTATATACTTGACCATCAGTGCCTGATTGATGTATGGGTAGCATTTTTTAATAAAAAATTACTCTTAATTTTTCTTTTAATTCTCTATTATAACTGGTGTGTGGTTTTTATTTGTAATAATTTTAATTAAATTTAGTCTTATGGTTTTATATACAAGGACTTAACTGCAACAGAACACAAAATTAGAAGACTATATTTATAGCAAATAGTAAAATAAAAGGATCAAAACTGCATATTAATCATAAGATATATATGAGAGTGACAAGAATACTGCTCACAATGGAAGAATGAAAGCAAATGAGATTGAGAGGAATATGTACTAGACAAGTCAAAATATGAATAAGATCTTAATAAGTTTTTTAACCTGAAAGTGAGAGGAATACATTAAAATTATTAGACAACATCATGTACGAATTAATGATAAATCAAAATTAAAACAGCAGTCAAAATCTCAATATACTAATTAAATTCACAATCCCTTAACTTCCAATTATGAAAAATCCAAGTTATTTGGAGACTATAAATACTATCATCTGCTCTAAATATGTTCATGGAGACATACCTGTTCCCAAGATAACCGACATTATCACAAATACAAACTTGAATAAACCTACACAGCTTTGGTATTTGACAGGATGTGGCCAACTGCTGGTTTCAGATCCTAAACAAATGATATTAAGGTTAATGAAATCTCTGCTAACTCATATCTCTTAATCTATGTTTCTTCAATTTGCTTATAAAATAAAACTTTTTTGGGTCCAAATTTGGTGCGTGGAAAGCACAAGTATAAGAATTTTAGTAACAATTTAGTCATCACCTGGAGATTTTGTTTCCGCTCCATTATATGTAGCAGTCTTTTTTGATGCTTCGAGGTCTCTTTCTGTTCCAATTTGATCATTATGCGACAACTTTCTACGTAGAAATTGTGTCAAGGGCTCGGTTACTAGATACACGGAAAACGAATCAAATCACTATTACAGTAGGAACTTGAGGTTATTAAACGATGCTCAAGTGGAAGTTTTCAGCAATAATTTTCTCTAAAATTACCTATATGTTGCAAATAATGGTGAGAATACCGTGGGTTTATTTATTCTACTTTGCCCATACAATATTCAGACAAAAATGCTTTCAAAAACAGGGATTGATTTATTCGTTATCTAAAAAGAGAGAGAATTTATATTTTTTACATACCAACTAAGGCGAACTTTTTTGCCACCCTCAAAAGCTCCCTACGTGTCTCGTAATTTTCTGGATAACTGATTTTTTCTTTGTCGGTTGTTGGACGTTGCTGCTGACCACTGGGTGCTTCTTTGAGCTCCTTCACGATTATAGCTTCCAAATAAACAACACGTATATACATTATGATTCTCCATATATATACAGAGTGAAATTTCATATTAATAATTTACCATTATAAACAATTTTTTCAAACCATCCCAAGCGGTCACCACTCTTGAAAACAGAAGGCTTATTTGCCAGGAGATGAAGAGGAGTTAACCCACTCTGGTTCACTGAGTTTACAAGATCTCCGTATAAATGAATTATTTGGAATGCCAAATCTGTCAAATAAATTACTCATCAGCTAAAACTAATAAATCACACATTCATACATCAGAAAGTTCAATTATTATTAGATTCAAAGAAAGTTTACCAAAATAATCTCCGGCAATGGCAGAATGAAGAATTGTGTCCCCATCAGTTCTTCTACAGTTGCTGTAGTAGTTGAGAGGCTGTGGGTGGTTGTTGTTAGAGAGATAGTGAAGAAAAAGGAAAGCTTCTTTTCTGCCATGCAGAGCAGCCAGAAAGAGAGGGGTCTCGCCATCAACGTTGCGCATACACAGCAACGAAGCCTCAGCGGAAGCAATGTACTCGCACATTTGCACGCTCCCCATCGAAGCCGCGAAGTGCAAGGCCGTGTTTTTTCTCTGGTTCTGAATTCTCAGTGCCTCTTTACGCTTACCCTCTTCCTCCTTGGAGCAAATAAGCTCCACCAGTTCTCACACGACGTCGTATTGGCTGTCGGTGACGGCGACATGCAATGCAGTGTCACCTGTCCTCGTTATTCTGGCCGTGTGAGCCGTCTTGTCCTCCTGGTACGTTCTCACCACTTCCCCCCACTCACCTTTCATGCAAAATTGGAACAAACGCTTGCTTTCTTTTTCTGTTTCCTCACTCGCCCTACCATCTTCCCTTTCGGCCATCATCACATCACCTATTATTACTTTCTCTCTTCTCAAATCTAGACCTAGCCACAACTATATATATCATATATGTGTGTGTGGAATGTAGGGGCTGCTATTTTTTTCTTTATCTCTTTTTTGGCTTTCATATCAAGTTATTCCAACACAAAGTGACGAATTCACCACTGCGCAAAATGTCAACTAACTTTCCTCTTCATTTCCCCCCAGTTTGAAGCAGACAGAATATGGCAAGTTATAATAATCACTTTGGACTACAAAACTGGGAGAGAGTGAGAGAGGTGAATTAATTTACTTGCGTTTTTAGATTATATTCATAATTTTGATGCAAATTAATAATGAAAAAAATGACAGTTATAGCAGTTGTTCATTTTTTCTATCTATACTAAAAAAAATGGTAAACTACGATGTGATTGTAGTGAGTATCGGTGCTGTGTTTCCTCTCCAAGCAAAGTGATGAATTTACTTTGTGGAACGTGCCACTAACTTTTCTCTTTCTTTACCCCTCATACACACACCGCGTGGGTTTGGAGAACTGTTCTTAGCTGTGCAAAAGGACGCAGGAGGAGGGGTAATTCCAAAAATAAAATGAAAAAATTACACTCATTAATTTCAACTGTGAACTCAAATTCTAATATTCTTAAGGTTTAAATCTGTATAAAACCTACCCAACAGAGGGTGAGAAAGACGAAATTCATGATTCTATCTAACCTAACCTTCTTTCTGATGGAATAACTTGAAGTGGAAGCAAGCATGAAAAATCGCGGCGCTGGTCAATTAAGAAGCATGTGTTAGTAGTATAAAAAGTGGTCCCTTTAATACAAAAGATAGAACTGGAAAGAGCAAACAAGCGTTTGTCCAAGATTTACAAGAAAGGAAAAGAAAGTGGTTGAGATGTAGAAGAAGGACAAGAAAGTTCACACTGGCAGAATAACGAGGACAGGTGAAACTGGATTACATGTAGCGCCACACCGATGGTCAAGATTCCGTCGTGCAGCAACTTGTGGCACTGATTTGTTCTCATCAACGGAAAGAGGCTTTGGGAATTCAGAATGAGAGAGGGAATATGGCTTTGCACTTCGCAACGTTCAGTGCATTGCTTCTGCTGAGGCTTAGATGTTGAGTGTTCGCAACGTTGATGGTGAGAACCCTCTTTTTCTCGCTGCACTTCACCACAGATAAAAGAAGCTTTTCTGTGCCTCACGACAGATAAAAGAAGCTTCACGACAGATAAATGATAATTAATTTTAGTAACATTTTATCAAGGTTGTGAGTACATAAATGTTACTAAAAACTTTTAATAACATCTATAACATGTAAAAATGTTCCTAAACAATTTGGTAATAACATTTATTTAATAAAAGAATAATATATATAAACATGTCACTAAGTAAATATTAGCCACAGGGATCCGAAGGCTTCAAACTACTATTCAATAAGTCAATTATCTCTAATATAATATGAATCCTAGTAAATTTATAAAAATTAATATTATTTATCTTTCATTATATTATTAACAATGACTCTATTGATAACATTTTTTTTTTCACGACGAATGAGTTTATTTAATAATTTTAATATGAACTTTTATATAAATTTAATACGTTGTAATTATTAATACATCTGACAAACACATACATTAGGAATGAATACATATCCACCTACACATGCTAAATTTTTTACCACCCTTCAAAGGTTAATGCTGAAATTTCTGGGGCAATGGACAACACAATTTTTTATACCACTACATTACAACTTCTAATATTATTATTTTAATACTTTTTTATATCATTTAATTATAAATTTATTCTTTATTATATATATTTATTTATAAATCTATCACATCAAGGATTATATACAACTTCAAGAATTATCAAACTATCATTTTCTTTTATGATATCAGTATCTTGCTTTTCCTGTCGGTAATTGTTGATAATTTGGTGCTATTTCGAATTCTTTGAAGATTATTTCTTTCAAAGAAGACATTACTAACATTATTCTTAATAAATAAATATTACTTCAATTTTTTCCTTAACTTTTGGAATATTAAAAGTATAAATTTAAATTATGTATATTTCGGCTTAAATTTATGTCCAAGCCTTTTCAAAATGTAACATGATGTTTTTCTAGCATCAAAGTATAAAATATGCTAACGAATTAAATAATTTGAAGTATTAACACGTTTAACATATAAAATATATGAATGAATTAAATGATTTGAATGAAATTATTTCATCGAAGGGTAACTAATATTTCAGTTAAATATTGTATTTACTTAATAATATAAGATATATTGAAAAATATTCGTAATAGTCTTAGAGGAGAGTGAAGATAAATTTTACACGATTTATAGATAGGATAAACATAATTATGTTTTATTTTTGTTTCTCTAAGACAATTTATACCAGAAATATTTACCTTGGTTTTTTTTTTTTAAATTTAGCTACTCTTAAATATTATTTTTGTTCTTGTCTTTAGAATATGGAGGTTATTTGCTAGCTTAAATTATTATGAAGCATTTGAATATATTTTGACTTTTAATTTTTCAGATGAAATGTATAATGCTGGGACAAAATCTCCTAACTAAACCAAGGTTCAGAATCTGAATGGACCGGCCAAATTCGATCGATCAAGACGGCGACGTTTTCGTAGACGCGTGTCAACACTTCCCCGCCGAGGGCTCGCCGGAGCATTCCGATTCGGCTTCCAGGTTTTCGGATCCACCACCCAAACCTCAGTCATACTATCCGGCTGCCACAATCCGGCGCCGGCCAGTTCGTCGCGGTTGTGCGGGTACTCAATCGGCCGGTTCAAGCTTCGAGAGCGATTTGATCAATGACGATTCGAGAAGGAGTTTCCGACACCGCACGAGGCATAGAAATATCAAGAAAGACGTGAATTCGGAGAAACCCGATTCGAATGAACCGCAACAAGTTAATGCCTCGACGGAAGAGAACAACGAGGGCTCCACCATAACTTCAGCTGCGAACGATGATGGAGCTGTCGACTCCGTTGACTCGGCGCCGCGACTCGGTGGCTCTTCTTCGAGTTTCCTCGACCTCCCCGCGGGGTTAGCGATTAACTTATTAAGGTTTCAGATGAAGTTAATGTTCATGTTCATAACTTACCCCCTGTTGTTCACGTTTTATTCATGCGTGTTTTTCTTGGATCCTTTGGGGACGACGAAGAGGGGCAAGATTTTCCTTATAGGAATTTTGAACAGAGGGTGGTGTTTTTTGTTTCGGTGCATTAGGCCTTATATTAGTAGATGTTTCAAGGAGAACGAATCGGTTTGGAGCGTGGCTTTTCGGTGGGGATGGGGGTTCTTGTGCTCAATCTATGTTTGTTGCGTCATGTTTGGTCTTCTGGTTTCGTCGTTTGTGTTTAGTGGGTTCTTTATGAAGCATTTGGTGGAGAAGCCGATTCAGATGAGGGAAGTTTTGAACTTTGATTATAGCAAGCATAGTCCTGTCGCGTATGTGCCGATAATGTCGTGTGCTGGTGTTATTGGTGGTATAGGTTCCGAGGATAAGGTTCATGATCGGAAGTGGGTGGGTGAACGGTTTATACCTTCTAAGCACAAGGTGCAAGCCACTGTTGAGTTAAGTGTGCCAGAGTCAGGATACAACAGAAACCTTGGGATGTTTCAGGTGCTTATCTATTCCCCTCAATAGAAACAAAAAACTTCTTTTACTTGTTCAAAATCTTCTTCGAATTTAAATTCAGAGTGCGAACTGATCTATGGTGGTACAAGTCCACTCACTGCACTTTGAGATTACAGATATCAAACTATGGTAGCTAGCTAGCTTGGTGTTACTGCTACTGGGCCTAGAGATTACAGTCTTTTATATTTAGATTAAGGGTTGGTTTAGATAAAATTATTTGTAAGGCCTTTCAGGAAAAGAAAATAAGAAAGTAAAATAGATTGAATTTTTTTTTCATTAGTTAAAATGAATTTATTTACACACTACAGTATTTATTTTGGTCTTTCAAGTAGTTTTTACTCTACCGATTAATGGTGCCTTTATCCGTATGGATTATTGTTTATTAACTAGAAGGAAAGATGTTGATTCTTTGTTTATTAACTTGAAGGGAAGATGTTGATTCTGTAATGAAACATTATACACTACAATGGTAGAATAGAGACCTCTCTCTGGAAATATGCCAATTGGGTAATTGTGGTCATTAGTGTTGACTTTTGAAGCAAACCGGTGGTAAGATTTGCTAGACACTCAAAATAATTTCATAGGACTTTGTATAATAGTTCAAACTTTTGGGTTATTTGGTTTCTGCACGTTATTTCTGTTCCATTTGTGGTTACTATCATTGTGGCGTTGGTGTTCTAATACAATTGTTATATATATTATGCAAAGAATGGAATTAGTTGTACTTGTTCCATGACCGTTGATTATAGTTTCGTCAAGCATCTTAGTGCATGCTATCAAACTGTCACTGCTCTGTAATTTGTATCATACTTATGTTAGACAAGTAGAGTTGTCGATGATGATATGTGATTACAGATGTGGCAGTTTATAGTTAGTTTCCGGTAGCTTGCTTTTGAGTTTCTTCATTAATTTCTATTGTTTTATAGATCAGGGTAGATTTCCTACTGTCTAATGGTAAAGCTATTGCAAGCTCAAGTCAACCTTGCATGTTAAGATTCAGAAGTGAGCCTATCCGCCTAATCACGACTCTCCTCAAGATTGCTCCTCTTGTTACTGGCTATACATCCGAAACTCAGACACTAAATGTGAAGATGAGAGGTTTCGTAGAAGGAGATCTACCTACTTCGTGCTTGAAAGTGACCCTTGAGCAACGAGCAGAATATCAACCAGGTGCAGGGATTCCTGAAATATATGATGCATCTCTGATTGTTGAATCCGAACTTCCCTTGTTCAAGAGGATTATTTGGCTTTGGAAGATGAGCATATTTATATGGATCGCGATGATGGCATTCTTCACAGAGCTACTTTTTGCTCTTGTGTGTTGTATGCCTATTATTATTCCGAAAACAAGGCAAAGGGTGGCTTCTGCTCGCACATTAAACCGTCCTCAGGCACTAGATTGAGATCGCTCTTTTTCCAGTCTTTATTAACCATGACAAGTAAGGTTTTTGTCTGACAAGTTAACCTAGCATGTATTGATTTGTGTTAGTGTCCTAACATCTAATTGTTCTTTTTTTCTGTTGAACTTCCTTCGCAAATGCTTAAGAGCATGTCATGTATAATATGTAATTTATTGTCTAACACATCAGAAGGGGAATATTTTTAGCTAACCCGATGCTGCTGTGCTAATGAAGTAAATATGTCTAGACTAGGCTTTTTGACAAACTGATTAATAAAAGACATTTGTTGGAGTATTCCTGTATCAATTCAATACACTGATTGCATTGTTCCTCATTGGACTGAATGATTTTATGTGCCATGTTCAAATAAATTTTCAATTATGCATAGCTCACTATACCCATTGGAAATTCAAAAGCTACTTCTTAGATTACTTAATAT
>Ga0123341_1002596_pt1 | contig 14988 bp, 13 predicted proteins | sample Turbeapinknodule_FD_89959 | JGI IMG/M metagenome (GOLD analysis project Ga0123341, IMG submission 89959) | Root nodule microbial communities of legume samples collected from Mexico - Turtle bean Mexico pink nodule | ecosystem: Host-associated > Plants > Roots > Nodule | place: Mexico: Nepantla... | reverse complement strand
CTAAGAAAGCATATATAGCATGGGATGACAATGATGTCTCATCCTCAAGTTCTTCAGATGATGAGGAAGCTAATCTTTGCCTTCTAGCATCAGTAACAAGTAGCATGGATTCTACTGCATCAAGTAAAGGTACCACATATGATCAATTGCTTATTTTTTTTTATGAAACTCATGATGAAGCCAACCGATTGGCACTTTCTCTCAACCGATTGAAAGGATTAAATAACTGGTTGGAAAATAGGGTTAAGGATCTAAAGGAAGAGCTAAGAAAAACAAAAGAAGATTTTGAAAAATTTGGATTTAATTTACAAAAATTCTTCTTGCAGTTGTGAGACAAAATCTTGTGAACTTCTTGAAAAGAAGATTTGCTATCTTTTGAAAACCTTGGACAACCTTACAACTAGAAAGTCCAATTTTGAAGATGTTTTAGCATCTCAGAAATATGTTTTTCGGAAAAGCAACTTTGGGGTTTTACCCTGAAAGCAAAGAAAATAAAATTACAAAACCCTTTTTAAATATTCCAAAAAAACAATCGGTTAAAAAATCGTTTCAACCGGTTGTTACATGCTTCTATTGCATGAAGAAAGGTGATTCTGTCAGGTACTACAGGTTTCGTAAATCTCTTATACCTAAAGGTATCTATAAGTGGATTCCTAGATGTATTGCTAGTTTAAAAGATAAATCTAACACTGAAGGTCCCAAATTCTTCAAGGTATCAAATCTTGAAATTTGACAAAGTTCTATTTTGCAGATTTCTGATTTTGAAAGGTTCAGCAAGGACTGGACTTCTGTACATGCCAAAGTCAAGTGTTGATCTTTTGAACTTTCTGTAATTAGGAAATCTGAAATCTGAGAATAAAATTCTCATTCTTTGTTGAGAACAATTGTTACTTAAACTCAATTAAGTATTTTACTTTGTGTTTCAATGTGTAATTACTGTGTGCTTTATCTATTCCTCTACTTTTAATATCTTGCAAACATGGTAAGCAATAATGATAGTATGCAACATAGGTTTTTGAAAAAATTTCCTCATAACAGAAATTCAACCGATTGTTTCCTCGAAACAACCGATTATTTTCTATCTGACAAACTCTGGGCAAATCTGTTTTTGAATTTTAAATTCTGTTTGTAATTATGTTGAACCCAGTGATGTATATGGTCAAAAGTGTATTAATTGAATGGTTGTATACGGTTTAACTCTGTTGCATCTGCTATTAATAGATCAGATCCCTCAAAATCTTGAAAATCAAAACTGTCTTTAATGCTTGGTCAAAATCACATGTGAATTTGTACCTTTCTGGTTTGGTTGACTATGTCAGCTTTATTGTTCAGATTTGATTCGTTTTTTCAGTTTGAAAACATCTTTATCTGTGCCATCTCACACATACAAACTATTTTTCTCTCTTCTCTGTTTTAAGTTTCGTTTTTGCAATGAGTGAAAAACCTTGTCCTGAATCAAGCAATGGCTGGCACTCCTACCTGTGCAAAGAGGATGAAATCAAGGGGCGTTAAAAGCTCTGGAAAGCTTGAAGGATGGTTTGTAGGTGATACCAATCTCATCAACAAGTATCTACTTGAGACAAGTAGAAAGAATGTGAATACACAAAAGGTTGTTTCCTTCACATGGATGAAACAGCAGAAGCTGGATTCTGTGAGAAGCTTTCTCAAGGAAAAAAAGTTGAAGAGGTTTCTAAAACTTACAGGAAACATATATCCTGATCTTGTAAAGGTATTTTACACTAACCTTCTTTTATATGGTGACTCACTTATTTCACATGTCAAAGATGTAGATATGGTCATCACAAGTGATGTATGGTTTGCTATAATTGGCCTTAAGTCTTCTGGACTGAGAATCAATAGGGGAAATCTTGGAGTAGTGGAAGATTTCAACAAAATCCAGTTTTACAAAGGTTGTCTCAAGAATCCCCACTCCAAAGTGAGGAATTTTTTCAGTTGGTGGGTTGAAGCTTGATGAAAGGCTTGTGGCCTTCATAGTTTCATGGATTCTCAAACCTAGGGGGAGCAACCATTCAACTCTTTCTGAAGAAGATCTTCTCTTGATCTACTGTATCATGAACAAAGTGAAGATCAACTCACACAATCAAAGAGCACATGCAAAAAGTTATGAGGTTATGTGACTTTCATTATCCCTATGCCATTTTGATTTCTAAGTTCCTTCATTATTTTGAAGAGGATATAGAAGGGGAGCTAGCAGAAGTAATCAAGCCCTCCAGTGAGATCAATAGTGGATCCCTAAGTAAGATGGGATTTACTAAGAGTGGTGGAAGATGGGTAAGAAAGGATGGTGATCAAGCCAAGTGGAACTAATGAAGGTGATGAACCTGAAGAGGCAACAATGCAAGATGAACCTGCTGCTGAAACTTAAGAAGGTTAACATCTTGACATCAATATGGGTGAAAGGATGTCTATCATGTCATCATTTGAAAGGCTAATGATCAATAGAATGGACACATTTGCTGACAATCAGAGGAACCTACACGAGATGTGCGAGTCAAGGTTCAACAACATGGATACACGTTTTTCATCTTTGGATGAACAAATTGAAGAAGTCCAGAGACAGATTCTGGAACTACAGTTTGAAAGGGAGGATAGTCCTTCATTTTAAATTTTTTGGTTTATTATCTTAAACATTTGGTTTTATTTTAAGTTGTTTTTAATCCTACCTTTTGTCTATTTGATGAGACAAATAGGGGGAGAAGTATTGTTGGGATTTATAATGTTCTTAATTGTGTTTTAACTACTTTTGAACATTGCTATTATTGACTATATTAAGTGCTTTAAATTTGGTGTTTTAAAACTGTTGTTATGTCTAGTTTAAAAAATTTTAACCGGTTATGTGTTGTATAAGTGCTGGTTTCTCATCTGATTGTGGCTGATGTTCCTTCTAGAAATCACCTAGGGAGAATTAGTGTATTGTGTACATCTGTTTTGGATTGGATTACCCTGTGTTTGTTCAATGAATGCAGGATTCAACAGATTCTAGACAAAGAACATTCCTAAAAGCCTCCCAAAGATTTGTCTCCATCAAATAGGAGGAGATTGTTGAAGATGGGAAGCTTTGATGTATCGAATCCTCATGGAACTTGAAGTTGTGTTGTGTTTTACGTTTAGGTTTATTTATGGGGTTTAGAATCTTTGTAAGATCAGTCTTGGTTCCTATAGAAAGCTTGTTTCAATCTGTTTTAAAGAACTAAGTGTTTTTTCCATGCAAAGGGAAAACCAACCGATTAAAGTTTCGAGACAATCGGTTATTTGTCACTTAGCTTGCAAAGGAGTTTTGAAACTGTTTTTTGAATCAGTTGTGTAACTGCTGAAAGCATTCAACCGGTTAAATCGTGGTTTCAACTGATTAAAAGTAAGTTTTCATAACAGTTTTTTGAAAACCCGTTTTAACTTATTTAGTTGTTCAAATATGCCTTAAACGGTAGTTTTTTAAAGGTCATAAATATAGTCTTCTTTCAAAAGTTTCACACGAGAGAAATATAGAAGTTTTACACTCTGATTTGAGATAAAAAAAGAGAGATTATAATATGTTTGTGAAAAGGAGTTTTTCAAGTTTAGCAAGATTGCTTTTGAGCCTTACTGTGATTCAAAAGTTGATCATAGGGCTTCTGGTTTACTATTATTCCAGGTGTTTTCTACCCTGTCTTAGTTTCTTGTAATTGTTCATATTACATTCTGTAAACGTGTTTGTAAAATCCTGTAAAGTCAGTGTGATTCTGGCTTGAGGTGTGTGTTGTGTGCAAAAAGGGTGAGTAAGTCTTGTGGTTTCAGGATCACCTCTTTGTGGGTGTTTGTAATCTGTGTTTGGTTAAATAATGGAATACTCAGTGGTTTGACTGAGGACTGGATGTAGCTCCGGAATTAAGTGAACCAGTATAAACCTTGTGTGTATATCTCTCTCTATCAACTCTTTAATTGTTTGATATTTTCGCTACCATAAACAACCGATTAAATCGCGTTTTAACCGATTGAAAATGAAGAAAACACAAAAATTAAATGAAAAGAAAAATACTTATCTCTTGAAGAACCAAAACTCTTGATACCAAATGATAAGTTTGCACTTCATGACTGGTTATTCTTCTTGGAGATTTGAAAAGAGTGGCGGAAGCAATGGATGCGATGGATCAATGAGGGCTTATATAGAGCTATGGGTTCCTTGTAGGTGCATGAAAGGTATGGAAAGTGATTGGTTGGGCCATATCACTTGGAGAAAGGTGAAGGTGAAGATCAAAGTGTCTAACCTAGAGAAACTAGACAAGGGAGTAGTAGCTTGCAATATTTGACAGCATTTTACTCATAAAATTGATCTTACAAAACATGAGTCAAACACCCCTATATAAAAAGTGCTCTGGAAGACAAAAAGGTGGAGGGATAAAAAAGAGACATGAGAGGGGCAGCCTAGGGTGTTGACCTAGGTCAATGCCGCCCCTTGACTAGGTTTCTAGTAGGTAGGGCTACGCTCCTACTCTAAAGGACCTAGGCATAAGCAAAAATGATAAATACACCCTAGCCAAAATGATAAATACACCCCTATTATGCTAAATGTACCCTACTCTTCTGAAATTATAAATAAAGAAACTAATTGATGCTCAGCTCCCATGGCTTGGGCTCTACTCATTGTGATCCTTTGAGGGGTCTTTGAACATGTAGAGAAAAGTTTCTCTGCCATCAGTAGCAGAGTCCCAATCTCTTGAATCCTCTTTTCCATGGACCTAGTTGTGTTAGAATATATGACCTTAAACAAGAGGGGGGTGAATTGTTTATGAAATATTTTCGCAAACTTTGAAGATATAATGAAGTTCAATGCAGAATCACAGATACCGAAATCCAGAAAGCAATCAAACAAAACTGTTTAAGTTGATTATCAGAAAATCAACCAGTTGTTTTTGCGATTTAACCAGTTGTTTTTATCAGTAGAGTTAAAAACAACTTAAAAGCAGAATTTAAATGAGTTTAGGGCAAGAGAAAAGCATACAAGCAATTTATACTGGTTCACTTTATCCTAAGAGCTACATCCAGTCCCCAGAAACCACTGGGTATCTACTAATCAAAATCCAAATTACAAACACACCACCAAAGAAGTGACCTTGAACACCTCAAGTCACACACTTCCTTTGGCACACAAAACATTTAAAGTATTTAGTTAGAAAACATTTAAAGCTGATTTGCAAACTTAACAAAAATTCTATTATGAATTTTCAAAAATTGAATTTTTGAAATAACCAATTAAATTGGTTTGACAGCAAAGTCAACCAAGTCAAACAATTTCAAACCCTTTTAAAAAATCACTAAGTGTCAAACAACCAATTGAAACGATAAAACAATTGGTTGTTTTTTCACTTCTTTATAAAACAATCTTTTTCAATAAAGATTTTGATTCCAAACACTTTTAGATTCAAAAAGAGTGGATTACACATTAATCTACCAAGATCCTACCCACACAAGCAACAACTTCAGCCTTTCATCAAACACCATGGATTTGGAGACATCAAAGCTTCATGATCATCCCTTGATCAACAAGTTGTTGGTCCTAAACTTGGGCCTTAGCTTGGACATCTTCCATCAAACATAAATCTTGATAATTATGATTTAAAATGAATAACTTTTGTTTGTTTGTGCAAATATAATAACGAAAATATCATAAATTTCTATAATTGGTATAGACAGAGAATGTGATATGGAAGAAATGAATGAGTAATCTCTGTGTTCTTGGATATGATCTTATGTAGTGAATGTGACCAAAATCAATGCTCTAACAACTGAAAATAGAGATAATTGTCCCTATTGAACTAAAAACTCTATCTGCAACTAATTACTAACTTCATCAAATTTCCTTTGTCAAGGATGTTTTAAGGCCTTACTGTAATGGCAACAATATTGTGCTGCTAAAGTAACATCTACTTAATGCCATACCTACTGCATTCAACCCCTTTCGCCTGCATCATTGTCTCCCTTTCTCATCATTTTAGGGGTGTGATGGGTAGCTTCTGCAATTACCACATTTATTTACTCCACCTTTTCACAAATTCTGAGTTAATTCCGAATAAATGTCACTAAAATCAATAATGAAATTACATAAAATTTATCTGATAATAAAAAGCATGTTATACTAATTTTTTTACGTTTAAGAGAATAAAATAAGAAACGACAGTTAAGTCTAATAACATTGATTCCGCAGTTATTTGTTGTCGAATTCAATCGAAGGTGACATGTCTAGGGTGTACAGTAAACAGTACTGTGTGATCTGGCATTGGTAACTCATGCACGTTTCAAGGGTGAAGTTAAATGCACCAACCATTTCATTATGGCAGATATAAAAATGAATGTTGTTTTCATTACTAATGAATCTGATTTGCTTATTATATGAATAAGATGAGTAGAAAGGTAGTTAGGTATGAGATTTTTGACGGAGAAATTGTTGGAAGTTTATGTGGAAAGAGAATACTAAGGATAAGAAACGAGGAGGGAGAAGAGAGTTGAGTGAAAAGTAGAAGGAAAGGTATCTGAGTCACATGCCTACTTTTCTATGGTCACTAGTCGACACAAAGATAAAGACTACTGCTAATTCTATACATGAGGACACTCTAGTGTCAACCTGTCATTCTCACTGTTTTGCCAAATTATTTTAGAGGCTAAGTAACTGTGCTGCCTAATTTATTGTTTCTGTGGAATAATGATAAGAAGAGATGGGTGATGGTAGGGTGGTATTGCCAGGTATCTCCCAATGGTACGTTGAGTTGAGGGGCACAAAGAAACCATAAAGTGTCACAAGAATTTCACATCATTAGGTAGCTTCAACCAACGTAGATCAACTCACCATGCATACAATAACACCACTGTGCTGAATGTAGGACGGTGATACAACCAAACTAAAACCACTCTTCCATGCTATTGCACCAATAGCCTTCAATGCCCACAACACTTTCAAATCACTAATCTGGACCTCATTAGTCACACATTTCAACAAGATACTTGGGTTACTTTACAGTAAAAAAAACTTGACTTCAGTCGAATAGTTACATATCATAAATTAAATTACTTTATATACACATTCCTTTTTAACTTATAGAGATATAAAATCGTAATAAAATTTTAAATGAACATTTATAAAAAGTAATGATTGATTATAATGATATTATCGTTAAGGTTTGAAAAGATTTTTTAATTATAAAATTTTGGCCACATTATATTGAGATATGTTATTTAACATGATTCTTGAATGTTTGAATATGGTACTTTTTATTTGAATAGGGAAAATAAAGATTCGATCAGAAAAATAGTGAAACAAGTCATATTTTATTATTACTTTTAATTTATTTATTTATGGGAAGATGCATATTAATTGAAATTATGATGAGAGGAAAGGTAGAGTCTTTTTGGGCGATCAATAATTAAAAAGTGGAAATGGGTGTTTCTAAGAAGAGAGAAATAAAAGGGAATGTTGTTATTTTGTCATAAAGAGCGGTTATTGTTTATGGATAATGAAATAATAGAGAGAAAGATGGGATTAGGATGGACAGAAAGTCAAAAATTTGAGAAACAAGACAGGAATCAATCAAGGCGATGATAAAAAAGACATTTTAGAAAGAAAGAATATTTTTATATTTTTTCTCTTCTCTTATCTAATTTCCTTAGTTACCACCAAATGTGAGTTGGGAGTGTCTCCGTGTTTGTAGGGGCCATTTTCTATTTTTATTTTCATTTTGATCCCATCGCACGTTATGTTACGTTAATTGTTGGTTCTTTTTTCGATGATCATCAAAAGCAACCAAACGACCCACTGAATCCTCCCACACACAAACAAACACTCTCAGATTCATTTCAATTCAACACTTTCACTTCTAGGAGCGCCAAAAGAAAAAGGAAACCCTAACGTATTATTAAGAGAAAAATAGATACTCACTCGGAACAAGCAAAGAAGAGAGAGAGAGAGGAGCGGTCAACCAAAAAAGACACCCCATTTCGTTTTCACACACGCTCAACTGTGTCATCTGTCAGATCTGCTTCTACCCTCTCTTTTACCACTCACAAAGCTGTGATTTTTACACCATAAACATATATTCTACTCTGAATCCTCAAACGGGTATGTTCATAGTGTGAGTAAAGGTAAATGGGCATTTGTCATTCTTTGTGGGTGCCGGTGGGTTGAAGAAGACCAAGAAGAAGAAGAAGAACGAAGAAGATGTCAGAAATGCGGGTGTCCGAGCTTCACTTGAAAAAGGAACTCACCCAAATCCGCAAGGCTGCCCGAGTTCTCAGAGATCCTGGCACCACATCTTCTTGGAAGTCACCACTCAGTTCATCAAGATCCGTGGCTGCATGGAACAGAGACAGTGGAAGTAGAAGGTTCAGCACCACTTCTCAACTTCCCAACAATGAGAAAGAGAAAGAGAAAGAGAAAGAGAAGGAGAAGGAGAGGGAGAAAAAGGTGTTCTTGTATAATTGGAAGAACTACAAATCTTCGAGTGAGAAATACAATGAGGAAGAAGATGACGATGATGGTGATGACGGGGGATCCTCGTCGCTTCTTGGGGACAGAGACAGAGACAGTTTGAGTGATGCTCGCAATGGTTGTGACTCTAAGAGTGATTCATACCTGGCTGCTGGTGGTACTGGTGGCGGTGGCGGCACTCGTTCTTCTATTTTCAGATGTGGGGATGCTAATCTTGTTTCGAGAAGAACCGTCCCCGTTAAGAAAAAGAGTAAGAAAAATAACCCTCATTTAGATTTTTTAGCAAAGTGTCAACAGCATAGACAAACGAATCCAGGAAGAAATTTTGTGAGTTCTTCGAAGGCATTGCTAGAGGGACATTCTTCTTTGCCTTTTTTTAGCAGGGATGAATCTGTTGAGTTCTCTGATGATACCGAGGATTACACTAATTCTGAGGGCGTGAGACCAATTTCGGGGACTTCCCCTTTGCTCTTCAAACTCAGGCAAAAAAATTGGTCACGCTCTTCGTCAAAGTTTTTGAGAAGAAGTCGGAAAGAGGACTCTTCTTATTCTTATAGCACCCCTGCATTGTCAACTAGTTCTTACAATAGGTACGGTCACCGTTATCCCAGCACACTTGGATCCTGGGATGGCACCACCACTTCCGTGAATGATGGCGATGGAGATGATGAGATTGATGATCATTTGGATTTGCCTGGCCGCCAAGGATGTGGAATTCCTTGCTATTGGTCCAAGAGGACTCCTAAACATAAAGGGATGTGTGGGAGTTGCTATTCTCCCTCACTGTCCGACACTTTGAGGAGGAAAGGGAGTAGCATGCTCTGTGGGAGTCAAACTATTTATCCCAGACACCGCAGATCGGTTTCGGCCTCTCAGAAGAGAAGACTTTCTCAGAGGAGTGCTCGAGGTGTCATTCCATTACTCACAAACAGTGGTGACGTTAGAGAAGGGTCGTCTGTGGGAACCGGCCGGAGCGATGATGAACTTTCAACAAACTTTGGGGAGCTTGATCTTGAGGGTTTGAGCCGGTTGGATGGAAGAAGGTGGTCATCTAGTTGTAGGAGTCAAGAGGGATTGGAGATTGTAGCTCTCAATGGGGAAGGGGAAGAGGAGGGAACGCCGGAGAATAGTCGCTGTTTCAGTCAAAAGTATAGGCCAATGTTCTTTGGTGAACTGATTGGCCAGAATATTGTTGTTCAGTCACTTATCAATGCTGTTTCCAGGGGACGCATTGCTCCTGTTTATCTGTTTCAAGGTCCCCGTGGGACTGGCAAAACGTCAACCGCTAGGATATTTTCTGCTGCCTTGAACTGTGCGAGTCCTGATGAAAGTAAACCTTGTGGCTACTGCAGGGAATGCACTGATTGTATTTCTGGTAAGAGCAGTAATCTATTGGAAGTTGATGGAACCAATAAGAGAGGAATTGATAAGGCTAGATATCTCCTGAAAAGATTGTCAACCGGGTCATCGTCAGCCTCACTACAATATACAGTTTTCGTTATTGACGAGTGTCACCTGTTGCCCTCCAAGACATGGCTGGGATTTCTCAAGTTTCTGGAAGAACCACCCCAGCGAGTTGTATTCATATTTATAACATCTGATCTTGACAATGTACCACGGACAATACAATCTCGTTGCCAAAAGTACCTTTTTAATAAAATTAAAGATGGGGATATTGTGACCAGGTTGAGGAAAATATCTACTCAGGAGAACCTTGATGTTGAAGCAGATGCGCTGGACCTCATTGCTATGAATGCAGATGGTTCACTTCGAGATGCAGAAACAATGTTAGAACAGCTTAGTTTGCTGGGGAAGAGAATTACTACTTCTCTTGTCAATGAACTTGTGAGTTTGTTGCGACTAGTATTCTTTGGCAGATTCATGTTTTCAAACACCTAATTATGAGATGATCATATTTTTAACAGCTGTCCTAGGAAATGAGCAAAAAAAGCCTTCTGGGTCCCAAATATGCCTATAACAGTTCTAATAATGCTTTTAACTTTACAATTTGTTTTGTACGAGTGATTATCATAAAAACATAATGCTGTTTTTTATTACTTGCAACAGGTGGGAGTTGTTTCAGATGAAAAACTATTGGAACTTTTGGAATTGGCAATGTCATCGGATACTGTAGAGACAGTGAAAAGAGCCAGAGAGTTGATGGACTCTGGAGTTGATCCAATGGTTTTGATGTCTCAACTAGCAGGCCTTATCATGGACATCATTGCTGGGTCATATGCAGTCATTGATACCAGACCTGATGATTCATTCTTTGGTGGACGGAGTTGTGAGTACAATCTTGTATATTTTATTCATCTAAATGTTCACCATAATATGTCATTCATCTTAAAACACACAGAATAACTTGGTGTTATCTAGTGCAATGCCCTTTCCTATTCTAAAGTTTAGAATGATCAATAAATTCATGAGCTCTCATCTATAGCCAAAGGATATTGATAAACATGAACCAATAGCAGGATATTGCATTTAATACTGTTATATCATGTTTGTGCTTAGGCTACTGATTTATCGTCCAGGTTAAATTCTCAATGGAAAACCAAGGGAAGGATGTGTATTATATGATATATAATGAATGCCCTCTCATTTCTATAGATGTTCTTTCGCTTTGTATTTATTAGAGCATACATTTGTCAACTGAACGGAGTCTAATCATTTAAAAAGTATTAAGTTCTCTAATATAATGAATTTCAACAATAAGCCTCTGGATCTGCTTCTAAATCCTGTTTTTCGGTTGTGACATTTGGCTTTGACCAAGGTTATTAAATCGATATTCAAATAATGAATCGCCGAGCTATTTCTTGTGAATTATAATTTTGAATCAAATTGTAAGCGCCAGGTACAATTAAGAATTATTTCAAATATATGATATAAATAATATATAGTGTTCAATGTAAAGAACTTAAACTAGAAATAGATTAAACAATTTTAGAAGAGGTCCAAACTAAGCAAAACTATTAATTATATCCAAGTTTGTGAAGTTTTTATTTACAAGAATGAAAACAGAACAATTGAATAGCTGAATGGAGATGAGAAACAAAGGTGGAATAATTAAATAGGATAAGTTTCCAATTCCTATTAAATTGGTGAAAAAATAAAAATATATGAATAGTTGCATTGTATCGATTATACAAAATTGTGAACATATTCATCCATGTGTCTTAAGATGCACGGAGTCATTTAAGATTTATCTTGAAATACGAATTGGTTGGTAACAAAAATGTATCAAATTGTGAATCATAAGATTGTGATAACTGTGGCTTTGATACCTACTCCTATTTTTAGTTTTGATATTTCTGGTTCTTTCCTGGACTTCCTGGGTGCTTTTGTATCCCTTTTAATTGTTGTTATAATGCCATGTGATGATCATTGAAATGCACACTTGTTTTTTCCTGCTCAGTGAATGAATCAGAGTTGGAGAGGTTAAAAAATGCTTTGAAGCTTCTCTCAGAGGCTGAGAAACAGTTAAGAACATCCAGTGAACGCTGTACATGGTTCACAGCAACTCTTTTGCAGCTTGGTTCCACACCTTCTCCTGATCTCACGCAGTCAAGCAGCAGTAGGAGGCAGAGCTGCAAGACAACTGAAGATGATCCATCAAGTGTTTCAAGAGATGTTACCTCTTGCACGCACAAGTCAGACCCTCAATATGTGCCTCGAAAGTCAGCATACACCGGATCCCAGCAAAAGGCAGTAAATGATGATTCCAACCATCAAAAGGAATCAAAGATTGAAGGTTTCAGCTTGAAATCAAAGCCGTCAAACAGCCCAGTCTTAGATGATGGCTCCACAGTTGTATCATCTGATGATCTTATGGTGGAGAATACAATGTATAGGTGCATAGATTCAGGGAAGTTATGTGACATCTGGGTGCATTGTATTGAGAAGTGTCACTCTAAGACATTGAGGCAGCTGCTGCACCATCACGGAAAGCTTGTGTCCGTATGCGAAGTAGAAGGTACGCTAATAATATTTTTGCACAAAATTGAAGTTTTTCCATCTTTGAGAATAACAAATAAATGACAATATATGATAGATTCCTTAAGAACAAGGTATTTCTGATGACATAAAGATTTTTATAATAAGGAACAAAAGTGTCCCTAAAATAACACAAGTCATCTTATTCTATTATGTATCATTCTCACCCTTTAAAGATATTGTGTAGATATTTTAACAATGTTTAGTTTAATGGAACATGTGCATCTTCACAAGATGCTTCTCTTCACTAGAACAATGCATTTATTTTATCATGCATAATTCCCTCTTCTGATATAGTCCTCGTTGCAGGTGTTTTGGTAGCATATATTGCTTTTGGTGACGCAGATATTAAAGTTCGGGCTGAGAGGTTTTTAAGAAGCATTACAAACTCCATGGAAATGGTCCTTAGGCGCAATGTGGAGGTCCGAATAATCCATTTGGCAGATGGGGAAGGTGAAAACAAGGTTAATCTAACAGGTGTAAAGCAGGGTGAGTCAACAGTGGTTTCTGAGAAGGAGCAAAGACAAGGCCATGTGAATGGAACGGAGTCTTATTCTAGTTTGCCTCCTTTACTGGATAGAAACCTTCAATCTAGGACTGCTTCATCGGATGTCTTGGGTGAAGGAAATGGTGGGAGAGAGAGGAAACAGGATAATCCAATGCATAGAATTGAATCCATCATTCGTGAGCAGAGGCTGGAAACTGCATGGTTACAGGCCGTAGAGAAAGGTTCCCCTGGATCATTAAGTCGTTTGAGACCCGAGAAGAATCAAGTACTGCCACAGAATGGTGTAGACCCAATGGAGTCCATGGATTCAACAAGATTTTCCTCTCACCAGCATTGGGAAGATGACCCCAATAATGAACTCAAAGTTTTGACCCTTAAAAATGGAAGGGTCCCACAGAAGGATCAGACTGGTAGAAAGGCAGATCGTTTTCCCATGTCCCCAAGTTTATTGCATGACAACAGTTTAGCAACAATTCCTGGAAAAGAGCATCCGTAAGTCTTCCTCCTTCAATATTGCAATTCCCACTCTCTCGTACAAACATACGATTGGAAACTTCGCATATTGCATGTTGAATTCCTTGCATTATTCTATATCCATCACTGTTGTGAGATGCTTCGTGAGTGCATGCATTAATTTCTAGGATAGTGGAATATTTTTTCTTTGAAGTTAAAAATGAAGCATGAATGCAATGGAAACTCCATTGAATTATTCCCTTGAGAAATTATGGGGATGTGGTTATTTATAGAAGGTAGAATTTGAGTAGTAAATGTCATAAAATTACTAATACTATTATTTGTAAATAGTGGGATACCATTTTGGACACATTGCATTGGTTTTAGTTAATTTTATGGTTGGCATGGATGCTTATAGTTATAGTATTTTAGATGCTGTTTTATATCTGGTTTATGCATTCAATACAGTCACACAAGAACTGGCATGTGCGCCTGTTAGCTCTGTGTGGAGCCTTTGCACTTTGGCCCCTGGAATGGACCCCCTAACGGTGTCTGACTCTGACATGAGTGACATCTGACCATCAACAATAGTTAATTAAGTGTTAATACTTTTTTTATTCTTGTGGTATGTCTTCAACATCAGGAAATTATTGCATTTAAGTACCTTATTCATCATCCATTCAGATTGCTGTTTATATGTGCTAAACTTCTCTGCTAGAGGCCGCCCTTTTAATCTTTTTGACATTTTTCTTTGTAATTCGTGGTTGGCAATCAAAATTTGCTGCCTTTGTTATTGTTTCATGCAGTTTGGTTGATGAAAAAAATGTTGTGTTGATTTGTTGGTTTCTGCAGGGGATATGAATCGGGGTCAGGAGCTGGTGGTTGTGGATTTTTATGTTGGAATAAGTCGAAGCCGAGAAGGGTAATAAAGGTAACTTCATTTTGTTGCTCTGAATAACCAAGCTTCTGAAAAAGCTGAACAAAGATAACATTCTATTTGTGTTTATGTTCGTTGTGAGCAGGTGAAAGGTGGCACCCCAGTTAGAGCGCGCAGAGGTGCAGGTTTTACGGTGTTTGGTGACTGCGGTAAGCCAAAGAGAAGGGAGCGGAAAAGATAAGAAAGGATTTTTTTTTTTCTTTGAGCTATTCTTGAAGGATGAGAACGTGAAATGGGAATGTTATGTAGTTCATCATCCTTTATCAAACACGTAATAAAGAGGAACAATTAAACCTTTTCAGTTTCCTTTTAAAGAACAAATTTTTTTAATATTATTTTCAAATAATTCAAAAAATTATTAATATATATTTAATGCTCATTAATTATATTGATCAACAAATTTTTTTAAAATGCCTTTTCAAAATAATGCTTACCTGTATACTTTCCACATAACTGGCCTTGATCAACCGTGATAAAAGTATACTTCAATCATAACAAATTATTTTTTCTAACATTTGTGATAAATCAAAGAATTGAAATAACTTCTTTGTATACAATTTATATAAGACTTCATTATAAAATATAACATTTTTCTTATCTAGGCTGACATTCCTATAT
>Ga0123341_1002594_pt1 | contig 14990 bp, 11 predicted proteins | sample Turbeapinknodule_FD_89959 | JGI IMG/M metagenome (GOLD analysis project Ga0123341, IMG submission 89959) | Root nodule microbial communities of legume samples collected from Mexico - Turtle bean Mexico pink nodule | ecosystem: Host-associated > Plants > Roots > Nodule | place: Mexico: Nepantla... | reverse complement strand
CTATGTTAAAATTCACAAACTTCCCATTATGCTAAGAAATTAGAAATATTAACTTTCAAATATCTACAAACTAACCTTTTTTTTTTAATAAGTGGAATAAAGAGCAAACCAAAAGTAAACAAATTGAGAATAATTTCAATTCCTAAGTTTAGATCATAGAAGTTCCATCCTATTAATTTCTAGCACAATATTTTTTAGGACGAGGCAAGTTATTAAAATTATATTAGAAGGTGTAAAATGTGTAGAAGAAAAGTGAAAAGAATATAATAATAAGAATAATAAAAAGTTCTGATATATATAATCTTACATGATGAGAATGCGATGTATTGGCATGCATGGTATGGTAGAAGTATAAGAGGTGGGGAAAAAGCCATATACGTTGAAGGCGGCGTGAAAAGATCGAACCCATTTGCTTTGAACTCGTCAAATGAAAGCCATCACTTTTTTCCTTTTTCTCTTTCTCTTTCTCTTTCTCTTTCACTTTCTCTTTCTCACGTCATTCACACCTTTTCCCACTCCATCTCTTGGCCATCATTCCACCCTTCTCCTTACTCATCTGCCACCTGTCTCCACCCCCTTTCCCCTCCTCTTCCCACCCATTCTTACTAATGCTTCTAATAATACTCTCAAATCAACTCCAACTTCCCATGTTATTCTCAAGAACACACTCCTCAATGCACTATCTTTCATCCATGGATCATGCATATCCACCCACATCTAAGCAAAAACACACACTTTATAAAAACACACAAAATTCTATACCCTTGTTAAGCTCTCTTATTATAAACATTTTAAAAGTTCTCACAATTTTTTAATCATACAATAACCATTGACCAAGGCTCAACTTCAACCAACAAAGATGTTAACTTTTTATGTAATTAAACATATTAATTTAGTAAATACTTTTTAAAGTCTTAAATATTTAATGGGCTATCTCTGATTTATAAAATTAGAGACACCCTATTTAAATAATATTTGTTAAAAATGTCTATTAAGGTTCGAGGTCATTTTAGCGGATGATAATAGTTGTAGTCGGTTAGCATTAATTGTTATTTATGTATTCAAATATCAAGGAATAAATAATAATGGAAAACAAGTTTTATATTGAAAATAAAAATAAAATATATTATTTGTGAACATACTAAATTGTTACAACGAGGAAAACAAGAAACCAAGTGATACGAGAAGGATTTTATATTGAGTGTAGGGTCACATGTTTGAACGCAAATGAGAAGCAAAGAGAAAAGGCAACACTTTTTCAAAATTTAAAAAAGGTAATCTTTTTTAAAAGGAAAAGACTTTGTAATAGAAAAAAAAAGGGAAAGAGAAGAGAGAAAGAAGATTTTTTTTTTTATAATTTTAATGAAAAAAAAATAAGAGATGGTACTGTAGTGTAGTGTGTCTTTGATGCCTCACGTTGTTTGTGCTTTTTGCAGGGTGGGACTTTTTCTCCAGAGGGATTTTAGTGCAAGTGTGATGTCTGTCTACACTTGAAAAGTTGTCTTGTGTGGAAACAAATTCAGAAAGAGAAAGAAAGCCACTTTTTTGTTTATTTTCTTTTTCTCTGTGTAAAATATTTGATTTTCTTTTTTCCTCTGCTTCTGTTCTATGTAATGGGTGTTGGAGGAGCTTAGTTTCAAAGTGTGCAAAACAATCACCATCAACATGTCTGAGACAAAGAAGGATCCGGGTATCAGGCTATTTGGCCGGAAGATTCCGGTGCCGGAATGTCAGATTCCGGCCAACTCTGGACCCACGGTACATACTTCTTTACTGTAGCCCAAGATATATTTTAGTTCATATCTTCATGAATAGTGTTTTTTTGTGCTTTTATTCCTTGTTTGTTTAAATGGGTTGGACGTAAAATTGGATTTTTGTTTCTCTTTTCATCTTTGCTGTGTCTTCAGGGGTTCTTGATGTTTTTAGTTATGTTCTGGTTGGTCATAAGAGTTCATTTCAAGCTTCAAAACCTTGTGGAATTTGAAGGGTGGCGTTGCATCTTAATAAATAAAAGATTTTGTTTGGCTTAATTCAGAATAGTTGTGTGTGTATGTTTAAGGTTTAGAGATTTGATTTGTTTATACAAATTAAGGCGGTGTTGAGAGGAAGCAAGTTCTTATTCTTATGAATGTAGCTTTGAACTTGTTTCATTTTGAATTGGAGCATCCTTAACTGTTGGTTTCGTTTCATCTGAAAAACAAAAGCATTTTGTAACTGATTATTTTCACTAGATTGGATCTTGTAGTATCTGATATACTTTGGTCCTCTTCTTAGTATTGAAGGCATTTTATACACTAGTTTTGTAGGTGTTCTTTCTGGCGGTTTCTTTTGGCATTTATGTACAGTAATTGCTTTGAAGCCTTTACAGTTTAATAATGAAAGCCTATGTTCAAGTATATGAATTCAGTTGAATGCTTATGCTCATATTCTATGGAATAAACTGAATTTGAGACACAGTTAATATATAGGACAGAGTTAATAAAAGAACTACTGATCATGACTTACAAAACAGATTCATATTGTGTTGAGGTTTCAAAGAAGATTATTGTTATATTGATTGTCTGCTATGCGGTCATTTGTAGTATTTGATGGAAAATGAGTATAACGTGATCATTTTGTATCCTTTTGCTCTTTTTTTCTGCTTGATTTATCTGACTGGTTTAAATTTTTAGGATGCTTGCAGCAGCATAAAAAAGGCAGAACTGGAAATGCCTAGTGAATGTGGAGAAAACTCTGAAAAACAAGAAAAGTTTTGTGATTCGAGGGATAGTAAACAAGAGTTCCAACATAAAGTGAAGGAAAATGAGCCAATAGTAAACCCCAAACCAGTGGAAGATAATACGGAGAATGGTGATTCAGACCAAGATAAAGTCTTGAAGAAACCAGACAAGATTCTTCAGTGTCCACGATGTAACAGTTTGGACACCAAGTTTTGTTATTTTAACAACTACAACGTTAACCAACCCCGGCATTTCTGCAAGAACTGTCAAAGGTATTGGACTGCTGGTGGAACAATGAGAAATGTTCCCATAGGAGCTGGGAGACGGAAGAATAAACACCTAGCGTCTCAGTACCGACACATTATGGTCTCTAATGGAATTCCTACCTCCAGACTACAAACTGAGGACACATCTGGTTTCCAACATGTCACAAGTCTTGAATCCTCAGTTCCTTTCAGGTCTTCAGCAGATAACAACAGCACTGTTTTGAAATTTGGGCCAGATACCCCTCTTTGTGAATCAATGGATTCAATGCTTAATCTTAGAGACGAGAGAAGATGTGTTGATGCAAGTTCTATAAACCGTGTAGAGTATGCTGGGGAACCATCTTTATGTGGATCTTCTGTGACGAATAATGGTACTCAAGGAAATGAATTATCAGAACATAAGACATCAAATTGGTTACAATGTTACCCTGTTCCTCCATGGGTATTGCCTTATCCAGGTTGGAATAATGTGAATTCCATGGAAGTAGTTCATCAGTCTTCAGCACCAATGTGTAGTCCATACAACACTGGTCCTGCTGCAATGCAATGGTGTCCCACAGCAATGGTGGCAATTCCTGGCATGTGCCCACCAAGCATTCCTTTGCAACTTGTACCACCATCATGCTGGAGTGGAACACCACTTTGGAATGCTGGAACTGGGGCAGTGTCCATAGGATCCAATGCTTGCCTTTCGCCATCTTCCTCCACGAGTAACAGTTGCTGCTCGGGCAATGGCTCCCCAACCCTTGGCAAACACGCTAGAGATACGGTTTTTGCTGATGAAGAGAAATCAGAGAAGTGTGTTTTGGTTCCAAAGACCATCAGAATTGATGCCTCAAAAAGTCCTATAAGGGCTGCATTAACCATCCAGCCTGATCAACATAAATCTCTATCAAATGGTGATATTTTGAAGAAAATTGAACCAAAAGAAGGCAAAGATCGCATATTGGGTGCCTCTCAAATCTTGGAAGCCAATCCAGCAGCTATTTCTCGTGCTCATGCATTTCAGGAGAGCATTTAGTGATTTTCTGGCTTCAAGTTTCCCATTGCCAATTTTTTTAGTCAAATAAGCTAGTGCATATTGCTGGCTTTTGTTTCACCTGCAGAAATCTAATTTGCAGATAGCATTATTGTGTAACTTTCAATGGTGTACTTGATCTATCTATATTGAAATATGTTCTATGACAATGATGGTTTGGCCTTTGCAACAATAAGCAACAATAAACAACAAATTGATAGGGCAACCCTTCTCATATAAGGCAGTGTATATGGAACTTATAGAATGTGTTATGAATTTATGCAGTCCATGTCCAGTGGTTTGAGATGGAGGAGTTAATGATTAATGATTAAATGGTATGATTTTGATTCCTTTTCTGAATTTAAGAAAAGAGCAGTGGTGAGTTGAAATTATTTCCTCGGAAAGCATTATCTAGTAGGTCACATTTGATCATGTAAGAAGTCTCTTTTACGCTGGTGAAGTCATTATCCTTTTTTCTTTTTTGGGGGACACTACCCTACCTCGTTTTCTTTGTATTTTAATTGTGTAGCAAGGAGCAAGTCATAATTGGAATTGCTTTGAAGTGCAGTTCTAACCAGGCAAAGACTGAAGGTCCTTTTTTGCAAGTGCTTTTACTTTATCACTTTTTCCCATCTTTCTTGGTGCCATTTATCTTGTTTACTTAACCAAAGTTTGTATCTGTCTTAAAAGCCTTGTTTTAAGGCCCTACTTTTTACATGAAAAGATCCCTTTACCAAACGAATAGAGGTATCTTCTTTTAGGTAACACAACCTATGGAATATATGCTTTTTGACTCATGTCAAAAGAATGGCCAAACAGTCCATTCGACACAAAACATTCTTTTCACTTATTGAAAAATAAATAATCAAAATCATATCAATTCTCCTGCCTGCTTCATTGTAAGTAATCATAAGCTAAGACCATTTTTTTTTCATCATCAATCATGATGGGTCTTCTTTTGTGATCACACAATCTTATTAGGTCTGCCTTCAATTTCGACCTTTTCTTCCTGCATTCCCATGATGCATAATTTCTAACTGCAACCCATAATTTTAAAATATGACAATTTTATCTTTTGTAATCAGTTTTGAAAATCTTTTAAACAAACTTCATAAAAAGTTTGGAACAAATTTTTCAAAAAAAAGTTTTGAATTTTTTTTAGATCAGAATGATTTAGACACTGCATTATAAATCGAGCTTTCTAGAACAAAATTTCTCTAACAAATTTTTTAGAATATAATAAAATTTTCAGAACAAGTTTTCTGAAATATATATGATAGTTTACGGTTGGAACAGAGTTTTTTTTTTTTTGGAACGAGCTTTCTCTCTGCAGCAGTGGCGACGATAGTGGCCGCGACGGCAGTAATAGCGTGGTACAGAAGGTATGTTTGTCTTTTATTGTTAATATGGTGTGCAATTAGTAATAATAATGCTGTAGGTAGAAAGAGCCTCAATTTTGAATAAAAAACTTAGAATCCAAGATTGGCCATTGCATTCTGCACCCCTGTAGATCTTGAAACCCACAAAAATTGAATTTTAATTCTCATTCTAAAATATATAATATGGATTATGGATTCTGCAGAATTTATTTTTGGATCAATGTATTTTCGACACATTTTAGAATGTAAAATTCAAAATGTATTAATATATTCTAGAATATATTTTTAAATTTAAAAATACATTTTAAAATATATTATGAAAATATATTTTTGATTTGTACATTTTGAAACATATTAATACATTCTGAATTTATTTTGAAATTCAGAAATGCATTATAAAATGTATTAATAAATTTTAAAATATATTTTTAAATATGAAAACGCATTTTTGAATGTATAGTTATGAATTGTGTAATTTATAACCTTTATAGATCACCCAATTCATAATATAGTTGTTTTATAAACCTGAATCAGAGTACTTTTTACATTTCACCACTCCATGAATTCAAACAATGGGGGTGCAAAATGCAATGATCTCTAAGATTTTGGCACATAAATAGGTATGATTTACTCAGGTTTCACACTTAGTCAACGTAATGACGACGATTGCATTATACACTCATATATATTGATATTGCACACCCATACAAATTAAATTTCTAATTTTATCCTTCAAAAAATTATTCCAAATTATGCATTTCGAAATGTATTTTCAGATCTAGAAATACATTCTGAAATACACAATTCAAAATGTATTAATACCTCCTGGACTATAATTTTGAATTCAAAAATACATTTTGGAATACATTTTGAATCTTGAAATATATTTCAAAATGTATTCCAAAATGTATTAGTATATTTTGGTTTATACATTCTACAATGCATTTGTTGATCTAGAAATACATTTTGAAGTCGTATTATTAGGACTGCTCAAAGGAGTTGGAGCCTAGAGAACTATTGGGACTGCTCATCTACTTCCTTGGTCGGTTGGTCGGTTTATACTTCAGTTCCTCTGCAAACAAGCTCCTTCCTCTCCTCTGTTCACTTACTCCTTGGTCTTTCTTCACGTAGTCCAGACTCGAATGGTACCTATAGAAGGCACTCTGACGCTCAAGTTAGATTTAGTATTCGACACTCGGTATTTTGAGTACTATATAATGACGTACCTAGTTCTTGGATTTTGTGCCTATTTATATGACTATGGTGGGCCTTTCTTATTGGGCCAGGTTAGAGAGCTTGGGTCATGTTTAGAAGTGTATTACCTATCTCTTAATTGTTGATTAGCCTCACTAATTCTGCTTAAGCGTAATTGGATTTGTGGTGTCGGTTGACATTACGATCAAGACCGAGACATGGTCTCCTTCGTACGAACCCTACCAGTACACTTGCCCTTAGGCTCGAGGATGGTTAAACTGAAGAGTCTTTGTCCGAGACTGATGTGATGATTGGGCTCCCCGAGATCTGACGTGATGTTGGGCGGTGCCTGATTGTGTGATGTGATGTGCATTAATGAGGGGTTTTTTTGTCTCCATTTGAAGAGGACCATTGGATCGAGGAAGATCTAACGGTTGAGATGAATGTGACGCTTCGTCTCTCGAGCCCCTTCAAGACTATAAATAGTGGCCCCTACAGTGCCGAGTCACTGCTTTTGTTTGCTCCGACTTCCGAAACCTTCAATCGTTATGGCGCATTGCTTACCCTACATTCCAAAAGGTTAGTCATGTCTTCCTCCTCATCCTCCTCTTCTTCATCTCCCTCTGTGTTTTCTTCTTCTCTCGGTTCCTCCACGACTGAGCCCTTATTGGTTGGGGCAATTCAGATATTGCCCCCCTTTGGAGAATGTTGTCCGGAGGGACGATCCGGAAGGTGCTGTCGACCGGTCGGATTCCCCTAAGCAATCATCCCCCTCCTGGGGCTTGATTGGGTGGATCCTAAGGTAATTGAGTTTATTTCTTCTTTTTTGGATGGGGCTTCCATTTCCTCTTTCTTGAGGAGGTACCTGATCTTAAAGTTGGACATTAGCGATGACATTCAGGCCATTGAACATTGCCAATCGACCGATACCATATGTATGGGTCGGTCTTCCTCAGAGGGTCCATTCTTTTTTTTGTACTCTTGTCTTTTCTCTGATTTGCATGTCGCTCTTCCCTTTGATGATTTTATGATGGGCTTACTTCAGGCGCTGAACGTGACTCCCTCTCACCTTCACCCAAATACTTGGACTTCCCTTAAAACTTTTCATTAGATATGTGACACATTCCGTCTATCTCCTACTCCCTATACTTTTCTTAGTTATTACACCTCTCATTCCACCGAACCCGTTATCTTGCATTCCCTCATTAGTCGGTCGGGAAATATTCTTTTTAACACTTTTCACCACCTCTTATAAAAATTTCAAGGGTAAATTCTTCAAGATTTTCATTGAACCCGAGGGCATGAAGTAATTTTTTTTATGAAGCCAATTGGTCTAGGTTTCCTGTGTTTTGAACTAGGAATCCTACCCGGTTTAAGGAGTGGACTCGTCCGGCTCTAAGCAAGAGATATATTATCTTTTTCATAAGCTCCCCCAAAGGATCCCTACACAAAAGTTGTTAATTGTGTACAAGTCGTCTCATCGATGAATGGTCTTCCAAGATATGTTTGCGTTGTCTTTTGTCTCGATCGATCCTTTAGTTTTGGACTAACGTTTTTTTTCTTGATGCAGAAACGATGCACAAAGAAGTCCTTTAGGCGGACGATTTGGTGAATGCCTTTCGGGTAAGGGCTCTAGAAAGGGGTCGTGGCAGATGCAACATTGATATCATTGCTGTCGGGAACGCCTCGGCTTCTGGCGCTGGTACCTCGGCCGGTGCCGAAAGGAGTAGGAAGTGGCCAAGGGAGGCGAGCAACATAGACACCACCACACGTTCTCCGAGAAGCATGTCGACTCCTCCTCCTCGTCTTTCTCTGATCAACCTAGATTCTCCTCCTCCCGTCGATGATGCTGCCCATCCATCCACCATCGCCGTCTTTACCCTTAAGGCTTCAAAGTCCCCTTATCTCTTATAGGGGGTGACTTAAAATTTTCAAGGGGAGTCCAGGTCGGTTTGCCCCCCGCTGCTCAAGAGTTACTCAGTGTCGTTCCCGAAGAGGACCTGTTCTAGGGCAACATTGAAATGCTATGTTGGTGTCTCGTTATGATCCGACTGGGTGTTGACGCCCGGGGCCGAAGGGTGAAGGAAATCTCTCGCCTCGAGCATGAGTTAGCCGAGGCCTCGAGCTCCTTGAAGCAATATTTGGAGGCGAACTCGAATTACGAGAGATAGCTGAGACTCGGGCGGCTGAGACGAAAATGAGGTTGAGGGAGCGAGTGGTCGAGGTGGCCAAACTGAAGAAGGCCTTGGAGGAAGCCAAGAATGAGATCTCGGTGATGCGGGTAGAGAGCTCGGAGTTGTAGGATGAGAAGGTCGCAGTTGTGGCTGAGCTAGACAAGACCATGACGACACGTTGGTGATGTTAGGCCAAAGCTTCAATCAAACCGTCCAATAGGCTCACCTGCTCTACAACGATGGTGACTTCGATGCCAATATGGACATCTATGAAGGCCAGATGGTGCCTGTTGGCAAGCTGCAAGCCCTAAGGAATGCAACACGACCACCTACTATCAAGGAAGTTGAAGACGAAGACCAATAGGTTTAGCCTTTAAATTTTTGTTTCCTTTGATCGAAATGTGGCTTTTCCTTTTGTACCCTTCGAGGCCGAGGTGTGACCTTCACCTTCTTTCTTTATCAATGAATAAATCGCTCGTATTTCTTTCACACTTTTTCTTTATAGTGCCTAAAGTTAATAAATGTAACTTTAATAGTTAGCTAGTCGGAGTAACTTGAAATGATAATTATCTTTTTAAGTGTTTGATATTAGTCGATATGACCAATGTGTTTCGTGTGCTCATTTAGTTCAAGTCTTTAAGATATTGGCAGGAAATGCCGGCTAAGGCTACATCTTTGACTGAACCGTGTTTTTAGGTGTCGATAAAGTGTGTCAGTTAAGGCTACTTCCTTGACCGGTCCAAGTCTTTAAGGTTTCGGTAGGGTATGACGGTTAAGGCTACATCCTTGACCGAACCAAGTCTTTAGGTGTCAGTAGGGTATGCCAATTAAGGCTACTTCCTTGACCGAACCAAGTCTTTAAGGTTTCAGTAGGGTATGCCGGTTAAGGCTTCTTCCTTGACCGACCCGAGCGTTTGAGAATTGCGTGAACTTTGTATGCTTGCATATTTGAAGAAAAATGCCTCATTAAAACCTATCCATCCTCTTTAGAGAAAAAATGGTCGGGCGAGGAAAGAGTGCATAGATTTTATTGGTATTCAACTGTAATAAAACTTAAGGTGCGTGGCATTCCACGTCCTTGGTACAAATTTTCCCAAAACCCATTCTAAGTAGTACGCCCCCCAGTTGCAGCCTCTCGGACCTGAAAGGGGACGAGAACTTGTCATCGTTCTTCCTTGCTTTGCTTCTCATCCTCCAAACGAGATCTCCCTTTTGAAAACTCCTCAGTTGGACCTTCGTGTTGTACCGCTTGGCTGCTTGGAGCTTGCATGCTGTTTCGTGGATCTTGCTTTTGTCTCGGAGCTTGTTGAGAAGGTCGAGTCCGATCGACAAACTCTCTTGATTTAGAGATAAATCAAAGAATTGCTTTTTAAGGGAAGGCTCCCCCACCTTGACCGGTATCATGGCTTCAGTGTCGTAAGTGTGTAGGGCGTCTCTTGGGTCGACGTTTGGGGCATGCAGTGGTATGTCCATAAAACTTTGACTAGTTCTTCGGTCCACCGCCCCTTCGCCGTACCGAGTCACTTTTTCATCCAGGATGACTTTATTTTCCGCCTCGACCTGCCTGTTGGTTTCGGGGTGCTCGACCGAGCTTGTTATTGATTTTATGTTGAGGTCCTCTAAAATGATTGAAGTCCCCGGTCAATAAAATACCGACCATTATCGGTGATGATAGTTTCAGGGACTCTGAATCGGCACGCAATGCTCCTCCATACGAAGCTCTACATATTCTTGGCCGAGATGGAGGCAAGGGGCTTGACCTCGATCCACTTGGTTTAGTAGTCGACCCCGACTAGGAGGAACTTGGCTTGTCCTTTGCCCGGGCTGAAGGGGACGATGATGTCCATTCCCCATGAGGCGAACAACCATAGCGATATCATTTTGTGGAGTGCTTCGGGCTTGAGATGGGACAAGGGACCGAATTTCTGACACTTGATGCATTTCTTTATGTACCCTGTGCAATCGCTCTAAACGGTCGACCAATAGTATACGACCCTAAGCACCTTGACGGTCATCGTTCTTCCTCCTGAATGGCTTCTGCATACTCCCTCGTGGATTTTCCGGATGACATACTCTGCCTGCTCCTTGGTGATGCATTTACTAGCGGCCTGGAGTAGCCTCTTCAGTAGAGGTCTTGACGGATCATAGTGTAGCCTCAAATTATTTTCCTCCTCCAGCTTGCAGGTTCCGATCTCTAGGTACTGAATGATTGGAGTCATCCAGGTCTCGGCCTCAGTTACGGCCAGACACTCAGCCTCTCCCACACTGGCTGCTTTAGGTAGATTTGTACTACAAATCTGTGATGGCTCTTCTTCTTCGTTTTGGAGAGCCGAGACAATGCGTGGGCTCTCATATTATCCTCTCGACAGATGTGTTCCATCATTACCCTTTTGAATCGGGCAATGAGGTTGGAGACTGTATGGTAGTACTTTTGTAGTAAGGGTTCCTTCACCTCAAACTCTTCCTTGATTTGGCCGACCACTAGCTGGGTGTCGCTTTTACAAGTTACATCGCGAGCTCCCATGTCGTACGCTAGGTTCTGTCTGGCTAGGATAGCCTCGTATTCGGCTTGATTGTTGGTGGCCTTGAACCCGAATTGGAATGTTTGTTCCAAAAGGAGGTCGCCCAGGCCATTGAAGACGACTTCTGCCCCACACACAGTTTTGTTGGATGAATCATCCACATGTATCGTCCATCCAGCCGAAAGGCCTTGTTGGGGAGTTAGCTTAGCAGAGAAGTCAGCTAAACATTGGGATTTGATTGCACACTTCGACTCATAGCCATGATACCGGTCTTGTGAGAAATGCTTGGGCCACATATTTCCTTAATTTCTATAACTCTAGGATGACTAATCAATAGTGTAGGAACTAGATAGATAGATAAGAATATGTTATTAGTCTTTGTAATACATTTTTATCAATATATATAATTTGATTATCTGAATTTATGTATTTGTCTAGTTGAGTTTTAATTGAACACGTCAATTTAGATGGGAATTAGCATTAAAGAGAATGAATTAAAAAAATACCATCTGGAACGTCGGCTATGGTAAAAGTCTTCGTTTTATATCTTTCGGGAGGGTGTACAACGACGACTTGTACCATAGTCACCGTTTTAGGGCACCATGTGTGCTGAGATTAGGGAGGGTATAAAACGAAGGCTTTTACCATAGCCACCATTTTATACCTCATGCATGTATTATATATACAAGTTATGGGGAGGTATAAAACAACGACTTTTACCATAGTCCCCGTTTTAGACTGAATGTAACATGGCGGCTAAATAGCTGCCTTCTTTGCTTGAAGATAATGGACTACACACTCAAAAACAATGGTCAGAAAGTCGCCAATTTAAGGCTAAAATGATTGTCGTTTTTCACCTTTTTTGCACCAGTGATAATAAAGAATAAAACATAATATAAAGATTTGATTAATTTCATTAAAATCTTCATGTGAAAGAATGTGAGAAGATCAAAGAAAATTTACTTTGTTGCTTATTTTTCTTATTATAAAAGGAGTGGAATGTTTTCTTTTGTAAACCCTAAACCCTAAACCATCCAACTATAACAACTTGGACTAAGAAGACTGGAGAAGATGAAGCCTTGAATGTGGAGAGTCCTCTTATTGAAGAATCTTTTCCTTCTTAGTTTTAAAATGTTAATTTATAAGATTAGGATTTTCTTTGTGTAAAAAAATAGATGCATAGGAGGGATCCATTTAGGCCAAATGAGGGTTGACTAGGGAAGGAAAAGCCCAAGTAAAGGGTGAACTTTGAAGTCAACATGTAATCCTCTTCATTAGGGAAGTCAGAACCCTAATTGAATAGGCATGAAGAGATTTAACCACAACCTCCCACAATTCCATATGGTTATGCATCCATCTTGTAAGCATTGGACCTTATATAAACACATGAAAAGAGCTAGAAATGAGCAATGTGGAACTTAGTTTCAAGGAGGCTACAAAATGTTGTGAAAATTCTAAGTGCAGTTTCACTTTGCACAATTAGTCCCACATCTTCTAGTCCATTAAGTGTTAAGTAGTTCATCTAGCTATAAACAAAGCCCTTCCCTCCCTTTTGTAACTCACTTTTGAAATGAATAAAAATTAAACTTGCATATTAGCTTGTCTTTTTGTTCTTCAAAGTCACTTAAAAATGGGATTATTTCTCCTATGTTCTCCACCAAGGAACCTTTCTTCGAAGTGACTACGCCTCAAGTTTTTCTTTTGAAGCTTCAGGAAAAAATTGAAGTTATTTTAAGTCTTCTGATGCTTGAAGGGTGCTTCCATCATTTGATATCAAGAGCAAGACTAAGATTCATCAAGAGGTAAGTGTCATTTCCTTTTTCAATCTTTTTTTTTTATGTTTGAATACATCTTGCCCATCTTTGTTTGAATTTATGATAGTTTATTCCCAGGTTGTATTCATGTTTTTACATGCTTAATTGGTTGAATTGTTTGTTCCGTTCTTGAATCAATGATTATGATTTCCTATTGCATGTTCTAGTCTTAGATTTTTAACCTTGTTTACTTTGCTTTAACTTTTTAATCCTCCATGTTTTTTAACTTTTTAATCCTCCATGTTTTTTTAGGGTTTGTTTAGTCCCTTACTTGTCATAAATTCCTAAAAGTAGTCCTATTTTGCTTTATGCAAAATTTGCTAAAAAAAATGGTAGCCAAACTTGCCTAGGTTGTTTTTCCTTATTGCTTAAGTTCTTTTGTTTTTAGTTCATAAGCAAAAATCTGAAAAATATTTCCATAAAAACCTGCAATAATACCATGCCATTATATGTCATATATCTTAAGTTTCTAAAGTTGAATTCATTTCCTTAACATGATACATGCATTTGTAGTTGAATATGAGTAAAAAATGATCTTGCTTGTGAGTTGTATTCAAAATTTGGAGTATATAAAAAGAAATGTATGGCCTCTTAATCTGGAAAAATATGAAGAAAAAATATTACAGTGAAGGCCAAAAGTTTGAAAAGAAAAGAAAAAGAAAGGCTAAAACAACTCACATCCACTCATTGATACATGTCCTAACATCTACTAGTTGATAATATTGTTCAAGCATATTTGAGTGGTTCTTTGTCTTCATTTATTTCCTATGAAAACTGCAGCTGCATGTTATAAGGATTCAACTTGAGTTTAGATTTTTGTTTTTGGTAATCAAATCTAGAGTCATTCACTAGGTTCTTTTTCTTTTGAGTATTGTCATTTCTCATCTATCACTTTATGTTTATCTTTCTAAATCTAAATTTTTTATCTTTAAGCTTCTTGCTTGAAACTCACCATTTCAAAGGTAGCATCTTAGGTGTTGGTGGGAGAGATGGTGGAAGGTTGCTTGCATACAAGACTTTGGAGGAAAATGAGAACTTTTCATAAAGACTGTACACTTGAGAGGAGGCTTAACCGAATTTTTTCGGTGTTTTGTGCTTGTCATGAAATTTTGAATTTTTATCTTTGGTTCCTTTGTATAATATTTCTTTTACTTTGATGTTTAGGAAAATGCCTTTAGAGCAATTTCATTGAAACTTTGTAATAGCTATCACATGTTATTGTGGAAGTATATCACAGGCTCTAAGTGTCATTTGTACTTTCACTTAAAATTCTTTTTTTACCTTGAAAATTTTATTGTGTTTCTTTATTCTTTTCAGGTCTCAATGACAATTAGGGTAAGTTCCTTAAATAGTGACATTTATTTGGTCAATAGGACACTTTCCATACATTAGGAAAAGTTTTTTTTTTTTTAAGTTTTTAGCAAGGACAATTTGTAAAAGCAATATGAGGGATCTCTGACTAGAAAAAACTTAGTATTTAAGAGCGTCTATTCATGAAAAATCAAGAAAAACATAGGAGAAGAGACTATCATGATAACACCTATTCTCAAAGTGATGAGATGTTTAATAATCATTATAATGTTGAGTACTACCAACAACCACCTAAACATCATAGGCGTAGACATTTAAGCTTTTCTAAGGAGTCTCACTACAAGAAAATTTCTTATTACAAACAAGTTTATGTTTGTCATTAATTTTTTTATTACCTACAAATTTTACCAACGGATGAATCCATCATCTGAAAATTTAAAAAATTATTAAAAAGTGAGTCAATATTCAATGGTAAATTTGGTCGGTAATTCGGCAGCAATATTATCTATCCATAATATCTTTTGTTAATTGAACACAAATCGATAAATTTTGTCGGTAAGTCCACAACAATAATTATAATTTTAATAATAAT
>Ga0123341_1002593_pt1 | contig 14996 bp, 16 predicted proteins | sample Turbeapinknodule_FD_89959 | JGI IMG/M metagenome (GOLD analysis project Ga0123341, IMG submission 89959) | Root nodule microbial communities of legume samples collected from Mexico - Turtle bean Mexico pink nodule | ecosystem: Host-associated > Plants > Roots > Nodule | place: Mexico: Nepantla... | reverse complement strand
ATATACAATTGAGTAACTATAATTAATTTTAGCTCCTCAGATTTCGAGGTAACTTAAATTAAAAAAAAAAACTTTAAAATTCTATCAACTTTTAATATTGATAGAACTTCTAAAATTTTAATTTTATAACGAACACCACCATATTTTTTCTTTTTAGTTGTTTAAAACAATTAAGATTCATCTTCCCCAAATTTCAAAAAAATAATATTTACAGGGAAAAGAATACAATACAACTTACCTGAGTTAGTTAAGATTTTGATTAGAGTATTTTGATTTATAGACTATTACTCCTTAATGATATAATAATTGTAAATAAATACTAATCAATTGAAAATTCTAAAGAGATAAAATGAAAATATTTAGTCATAAATTTATTAACAGACTTTTTTTATTCTTTGTTTACTTTAAAAAATCATATCTATGATATAATAAAACCAGATATTAAAATCATTTATAATTAAAAGTAGTATAAAAATCTGTTACACTCTCATTTTTTAAATATTATTTTCTTACCTTTTTTATTCATTTTGATTACCCTCTGTGGTAATACTGTTACTAGATATCAACTGAAAAAGCGGCAGAATAAAAGATTTCTAAGAAGATTTTTTATCTAATTAAAAACTTTTCTTTAAGAAATAATTAAGAACTTGAATCATACGTGTCAGCAGGAAAAAGATGAAGCACATGCGAGTGAACAGAAGATAGGGTGAGGTTATCAAATTGCAGCTTCTCCTTGGAAAAGAAGATACAGCTTTGGAGAGAGGAAGGACAAGACAGGGACAGGTCTCGTGGCGGTGTTGTAGTTTGTTCAATTACCTTACAAAACAACAAACACAAACCAAACCCAAACCTTAGATTTTTCAGTCTCTCTTCTCTTACTATTTTTATTTCTTCACACAGCACACATTCATTCATATCTCTCTGAGGACCTGGTTATTTGTCACAACTTTAACTTTAGTACTTACTTCCCCAATTAACTATTTCATCATCATATGCTAAAAAGCTCTCAACTTTAAAGCTAACCAAAAAGAAAAGCTCTCTGGGTAAGAATAAAGCAGCAGCTAAACTGATCTTCGGTGTTGGGTTGCTATTAAAATGCCGAACCTCTCTCAGGTTCATCACTGAATCATTGACATCTTCTTCGTGATCTCTGTCTTTGTACCAGGTAAAATATACTTTTTAATTATTATTGTTGTTGTAATCTTTTGTTCTAGTATTTAGTATCTTGGCCTTGAATTATTAGTATTTAAGTTTTGTTTTAAGGTTTTGCCTTTTAATTTCACTTTCGTCTTTGATGTGCCTCAATCAAAATCTGATCATTTGGGTGGCGGGCACGAAGATTATAATTCTTTCTCATTTTTCTCAGTTCCATCTCTTTGAACTGACATTGGAATTGGGTTAGTTGATGAATTATCTCGCCTTAAATTTTTTGCTGTAGCAGGTCGTTCATAATTTGGTGGCTTGGCATTTAGTTTAACACTGTTCTTCTGATTCTGCCACAACATGTGAGTTTCATCTCTTGCTGAGGTCACTTTAATTGTCCTATGTTGGAAGATGTTTTATATTTGGACAATTTCTGAGTCTTGTGATAGCAGCATTTATGTGTGTTGTGGATCAATTATCTTCCACTTCTCTTGTGAAATTATACATACAACAGCTAACACTCTAATGCAATATGGAATCCAAGTTCTAGTTTATAGTACTATATTCTGTAGTGGTATTCGTTCAAGGCACGCTTATTCTCTGTTTGGTATTCAATTTGGATTAATTATTATTTAAGGTTGTATTTTGTCTCTTTGCGGATAGATCTCGTTTGTTTCTAGTTAGCGAAAGTGGATCTAATTTAGTTTCTATTGATATTTACTCTTTGTTCAATGTTTGCTTTCTAGTCTGAAGTATGTTATAAATTTTATATTTTATTGAATTAAGACATTTTTTTATGCAGAAAAAAAAATGGCAGCTCTGGTCATTCCTGCAACAAGTGAGAAACTGGTTGAAACTGATTGGATGAAAAATATTGAAATCTGTGAATCAGTCGCTCATGATCAAAGGTACCCGACAAAGCTTAATTTTCCTTATGTGACGTTCAAGATTTTTAAAAACGGCCATTGACTGTAATAGCCGCTGCAAAATAAAGTTTTTGGAGTGTCTGTCTGTTACTAATTGGTTCACAGTTGCAGGCACATCAATTACTGCAATTTTTTAAATTATAAAGGATGTTGTTTCTTTTACATTGATCATGGTACTTGGTCACTGCTACTCTAAGATGCCCAAGTCTGGCTGGCCTGTCATATGATTATGAAATCATAAATGTGCCCATAGTAATCCTAGGCTTCAAGTAATGTGGATGTTGTTGACCATCCTTTTTTTCTCCTCTGAATATTCAGGCAGGCTAGAGATGTCGTCAAAGCTATAAAGAAGAGGTTGGGTTTCAAGAACCCTAATATTCAACTTTATGCAGTCTTGGTGAGTATAGCAACCCATGAATTTGGCCTTTTTATAGTTTCTTATGTGATTTTTCTAGATAGTCTTTACTAGACCCACAACTTATATGAAGATAATACTAACTTGTGTATCATCGGTTGATTTTCTAGTTGCTAGAAATGTTGATGAACAATATTGGAGATCATGTTCACCAGCAGGTGATTGATACAGGAATCATCCCTGTTCTTGTAAAAATTGTGAAGAAAAAAGTGAGTTTTCTCCACAGACTATTGTTCTTTAGCAAAGTTATTTTTTCTTACTCCCTCTCTCTGTTTTCTTCGTTGCATACAGTCAGATTTGCCTGTAAGGGAGCGGATATTTCTGCTACTAGATGCCACACAAACATCCCTTGGTGGTGCTTCTGGAAAGTTTCCACAGTATTATAATGCATATTATGATTTGGTGGTAGGTACAGATATGTGAAGTGCAACCCTGAGATTTCCTTATGATTCTGATATATATATTTTATTAGTAAGTGGCAGCTAGACTATTGTCTTAGCAGATTATGAAAAGAAGTGAAGTAACTTAAGCATTATGGGTTTTAAAATGAAGCTTTGGTTTTTACTAGAAAGAATAGTGAAGTAAGAAGCTGATATAGCACACCCTATTCTTGAATTCATATTTGAAGAAGGTAGTTGTTGCTAACTGCATATGCTAAATTTGGGTGTGGTTGTAAGGTGATATGGTAGTCTCTGATTTGGGTTATGGGATGAAATTAAATTTGTAAGTTTATATTAGAAGTTTGTGTTGAGCGGGAAGAATGATCCCAAGTTAGTTAGGATAGCAAATGGTGGTATTTTTCTTTTAGTACCTGTGGGTAAATATGCTGGAAATTCCCTTTCAAAGGCTTTGAGGATCTGCATTTTTGCTAGTAAATTTCTTTCTGACGTTTTTTCTACCTGAATTATAGACAGTCATGACTCTCCTATCCCCTTTCTCTCTCTGTGTGTGTGCCCCATATGATCATATGGAAACAATTTTTTGTCAATACTAGTTTATTATTTGGTAAAGCTAAACTTTGTTTTTCCTTTTTCCAGAGTGCTGGGGTGCAGTTTCCTCAAAGGGATCAAGTGACCCAATCAAATCGTCCTCATTCACAACTTAATGGGATTAACAATGTACCGAAGACAGATCAGGCTCCGACTAGACATCAGCAAGTAGAGTCCCAAACTGTTGCTGAATCTAGGTGACTTATCTGCATCTTTGGTATACTTGTGGACAGATTCTTTAGAAATCCTACTCTTTCTAGAGATGCCTGTATGTACTGGTCATTTTTATCAAATTAAACAATGAAAAGAAAAACATTTGAAAATGTATTTTTCATTAGATTCCTTTTGCTAGAGCTCCCCCCCTCTTTTTTTAGTGGAGAAGAAGAAATATTACTCTAAAAATTGTTTGTTGCTGTCATTTTTTTGATCCAGCTAAGCATATCTCTTACTCTGCAATTGTGTTTTGCAGCATTATTCAAAAGGCTAGTAATGCGTTAGAAGTTTTAAAAGAAGTCCTTGATGCTATTAATACCCAACATCCTCAGGTGGGCCAAGGACCTATCATCCTGAAACCATATTTTGCCTTCTAGAATATGACTTGTTCTTTATTTTGATTCATACTTGAATTATCTTCGACACATCCTGTCATGCTTGTTCAACTTTCAGTCAAAGTAATGGTCCTCTCAAATTTGTTTTGCATGGTTGAGATTGACAACAAGGACAGAGTTTAAATGGCTCAAGGCAGTGATTGATGATGATAAACAGAGCTAGTATAGAAACATTAAGAACTTCTTTTGTATAAAAAATTCCAAAATTAGTTGAGGCATATACTGTCAGTAGAAAGGAACTGGACAAATGAATATGATCTTTAAATATATATTTTCTTGTTAAAAAAATACCCCGAGATATGCTTAAGAACCATAAAATAATCACATTCTATCTTTGGCTGAAACTGTTTTTTTTCTTTTCTAGGCAGCAAAAGATGAATTCACTCTTGACCTTGTTGAACAGTGTTCATTTCAGAAGCAAAGGGTAATGCATCTTGTGATGACTTCTCGGTGAGGCTGCTTCAAAGTTATCTTTCTGTTTAAAATATTACAGTTTTTGTTTCTTGTTTCTACACTTGAAATGTTAAGAGGATTTTTTTTGTTAAAAGGATTGATTTGCTTCTGGTTCTTGGTATCTTAGATTTTTGTTATTGAACCAAGAAAAACCCAATTTTTTAGTTTTTTCATATTGCTTCTTTCTTTTACTAGATTAGAAGAATACTAGATGAACGTGTTATTTACTTTTTCAATTGATAAAATAATGGAAACATAGATATATTTAGGAAAAATTACAAATGAATAATTCTTAGAAATGTTTAAAAAACGAATCCACAAGAAGCTCTCATGAATCATTATTTTAATATAAACAAGTGCTCGAATGGTTGTTTGTTCTGAAACTGGAAATATTTTTATAAACTTTTTTCAAGTAAATTTGAGTAATGTTAATGTATTTTGCACATGAATGCCTTTATCCAATGCTTAACTTTTACCATCAACTGCTCTTTCTCTGGTTGTTGGTAGTGATGAGAGGATAGTTTCTCGAGCAATTGAATTAAACGAGCAACTCCAGAAAGTTCTTACAAGACATGATGCACTTCTTTCCGGCAGAGGCATGACAATAGCTAATCACTTGGAGTGTGAAGAAGCAGAAGAGGAAGAAGAACCAGAACAGTTATTCCGGAGGTACCTTGCTTATTCTTGATCATGCTATTTATTCCTTCTTATGAAGGATGAAATAGTATCATGAATACTCATGAATTTGATTCATTTTACTTTAGTTTGTTTTCCCGTGAAGTGTTGATTAAAAAAGAAAATTCAAACTGAAGTTAGCAGTATAGTGTGAATGTGAGCTAATAATTTGCTATGAACAATGGATGGTAGATTACGCAAAGGAAAGGCTTGTGCAAGGCCTGAAGATGAAGAAAGGGAAGCTGAGTTCCCTCACTTTGGTTTGCTTGAAGAGAGACTCAATCGTCCATTAATAAGACCACTATCTTTGGAGCCATCTCGAGAAGCTAATAAATCTCCTGCACCTGCTGTGATTCCTCCTCACATGGTAATTCCTCCACCACCTTCAAAACACATTGAAAGGGAGAGATATTTTCAGGAAAATAAAAGGGATGGTGCTACTTTGGTTGGTCATTTGAGAGGCCTTTCCTTGCATAGTCACAATGGCAGCAGCTCTCACAGTGGAAGCTTTGATTTTAGTGATTGATCTCTTAACACAAACACGTCTTTTTTAACCATATATGGTATTGGGAATTGAAATTAGTGATTTATGTTCTAGTCCTTTTTTTATGTGTTGGAGTGAGATATGGGGGGTTATAATTATAACATAAGCCTGCTTCAGTTTGTTAGAATGCATGTAACTAAGGAGTTTCTGGGATCATGTGCCATGAGACTCTGAGGTTTTGTAAATTCCAAGTCCTAGTCTGATAACGTTTTTTCTTTTCTAATCTCTAGGGAACTAAAAATATTTTCTTCTCTTAACATACAAGCTCTTCATATATTTTTCTTACACCAACTGTTACTTGATTGTAATTGTTTTTTATTTTTCTATTTTTCATGGAGATCTATAATACTTTGTCTGCTTCAAGAGTACAAGTTCTAAGGAATTTCACTCTTAAACTCTTAAGAACTAGGGAAACTCATTCACAACTTCAAACATCACCAACCTCTCTCACTCCCAACCATTTTCTTTCATCACCCTCCATCCTTCCAATGAACCAACACCTCTCCACTCCAGTCACAAAATGCTCTCCATGATGTTACCCGTTATGTATGGATATCACATATCACCCTTTGACAGTCTTTAAAAAAAATCTAATATATCATCAGTTAGATAATAGTTCTTTTGCCTAATTATTATCTTGATTTTTTAATTTTTTTTCTGTTATTTTAAATGTTATTAATTTGATTTTTTAAAAAAGGAAATAAGTGTTCTTTTTATTAAATTGATGGTAATAATTGACAAGGACATGCTTCATGAAAAATGAATTGAATGACAAATGTGGTAAGAACGAATGTTACTATAACTATAATAATCTTGTCACCAAGAATTTAATGGAAATCATGTGTTTACTCCTTTGAAGCATGGATACCTTCATACTTAATCTCACATACCGATTTAAAAAATAATTATAAATTTTATTAATAATATAAATCACTTTAAATATTAATATTTTTTAATTTATAAAATATTATTTAATCTAATTATTTTTCGAAAGAGTGAGAGAATATATTCCTACATTCCATAAAGAAGAAGTACATATATTCATTTATTTATTTTAAAAAGAAAAGGCACATGGTTAATATTAATCATAAATGTGTATTGATTTTGATTTTACAATCTGTGCTTGCTTTTAGTATTGTGCAAAACTTAAGAAGATCAATTGAAAATGAGTAATACATTTATTTAGGGAGAAAGACGAGTTTACATGTGGAGGTGTTGGAGACATAATTTAGTTTTAAACAATGATTTTTATTTTATGTTTAGGAAAAACATTTTATGTTCCTAGTTTTAATAAGTACTCGTTTTTTATTTCTGAGACTTGCATACTTGAGTTTTTCTTTGTTGAATAAATACAGTTATTAGTTTTTGTGAACTAAGTTATGATCTTTACGCTATTAATTTACAAAATTTACAAGATGACAATGCTTATGATTATATGCATGTTTCTATTGGTTTAAAATGGAGTTATTGGAGTTGTACTGTGATAACTCTTGCTATAATGTTTATGGTTAAGCATAACAAAAGAGAATGTCAAAGAAAACACAACAATATTAAATATTTAGCCATAAAAGAACTTGTCAAAAAAGAAAGTGGTCATTAAACACATAAGGACTAGATTGATGATTGACATCTTTTAACTAAAGATATGTTATCACATAAATTTAAGGATCATGTGTGCGAATGAAGATCTCTTCCATGATTAACTGTGCACGTCTTTATTATTTGAGTAAAACTCAATTCAAATGACATTTCTCATTTATCTTTCTGCACATATTTGTTTGTTTATTTTTAAAATGTCATATGATTTTGACTTATGAGAGACTTGATATATTGTAATACATTAAAGATAATACTTACTATTAGAAAACTTATCACCATGACTCATAAATTTAGTTTCTTGTTAATAGGAAAATGGATCGAGTGGGAAATCCTTGTTGAGTGTTCATTTTTAAACTTCATTCAACTCATTATCATGTAAGGTATAGCAAATGGGATTAAACGAAATGAATATATCTCCAAAACCAAATGTTCTTTTGGTTTACAAGCTGGGAAATGCAAACCAAAATGGAGAAGAGTTTATGCAAAACTCCCTTTTTTTTCAAACTCCCTTTTTTGTCGACAAAATAGTAAAAGATGTGAATTCTCAAGATTCCACAAGGAAATTGTGATGTCAAAAACTCTGCTTTAGATACATAGAAGAGGTACTATACAAACCACATCACTATACATTATTTTTCTCTTGTTTCCATCCACAAGTAATGTGTCTAAACTACATTTGAGAGCTCCTGAGTTCATGCCTTTGATTTAAAGGGGCATATGAGATGCTAATGGTATACATATACAAGCAAAACTAAATTCCACTGCCATGGAGGGTAGGTGAGGATTAAGTTACCTAAACAAGGGCAATATTCCCCACTGGTGCAGAAATCCTTCACCAGTGGTGACTTCTAAAAACAACAGAAGAAGCACAGCAAGCATAGCAGCTCTTCCATTCCAAGTTTCAGCACTTCTGGTCCATCCCCATTCCCACACAAGTACTGGTGGTGGCAACTCCCTACGTTGTGAGTCATATGCTGCCAATAACTCTTCAACACTGCCTAGTGGAACCAAAGACTGGCAAAATCTTTCTATTAGATCACAATCACATCATACAAGTACAGTATCACTACACCTATTGGCTCAATTTCTATCAACACTTTGCTGAAATGGAAATTGTCTAGGTCTGTGCTTCTATGACAACTCAACAGAGAACACATGATAAGATAATTCTTGCTATAATACAAAAATGTTAATGGTACCTGTCGAGCTTCAAGACTTGAAGCTGCCATTGCACCAACATAAGGGAGACTCTCAATTACGGCATCTGCCAAATCTGAGATGAAGGTGGGTTCAGTTCCTAGAGCAGGAACACGGCCCCATTTTTCTATACCAGAGTTTAGAGCCAATTCTTTGTACTCAACATCAATTTCTTCTAGAGTTTCAATATGCTCGCTCACAAAGCTGTGAATCAACCGATTTTAACAAAAGACTAGGGTCACTTATTCCTATATAAGTATGAGACAGGGACAAAGAGAAAGAAAAGGCAGCAACCACATAGACAGTAGTAAAAAAAGAAACAGTAAAAATAATGAAAGCTGGTGTCACCTAATTGGTACAGCCAGCAGACTTTTTACCCCCTTTTTCCCAAGTTCAACTATGGTCTCATCTGTATAGGGTTTTAACCATTCCACAGGTCCAACTCTACTCTGTAACAAGAATTATAGCCAATGGTTAGAAATTTGAAAAAGGATGTATCTAAAAGAAATAGCAGGTTTGGCTATGGAAGAGATTGGTAAAGATTTATTGTTTGAGATAAGTAATCTAGTTTTCACTCTTTGGCTAGAATGATGTTTCCTAGTCTTCACCGAATTCCCCCGAGATCTTTTATCAAAGGCTACATTTTGCAGAGATCTTTCTTTATGTAACTGTTCAGAATATTATTTCCTATTTGATCACTCATTTTTTAAGAGAAAATACCATTCACAATTTTGGTGAGAACTCTATCAATAGCCTTATACTTTAAATACATAAACAGAAATATCACTTTACAGTCTGGATTTTTTACTTTCAAGTGCTGGATATTGCCATCCGTGATAGGAGTATTCATTTTTGGATAGATGTTAAGGTTCCAATTTTCAGTGTACCATATTCCATATACATTGATAAGCCCCGGCACTTGCGTTTTTTTCATTTTTCCTTTTAACTATAAATCAATATCATGTAGTAATAATTTGGAAACACAAAACAAGAATAATGAATAAAAAATAAGTAGTGACCTGATAAGCAAGGGTGTATGCATTAGTTATCTTTCTCTTTTCAAGCTCTTCCATGATTAAATAAACACATTCCTCCATCTCTGCCTTGTATGGATCGCCAGCCTCTTCTACATAGGCAAGAGGCACCCCATGCGCACTAAAGAATATCATGACCTTCAACATGCATCAAATTAATTACTGTCAGCAACAAGTGTATAAAATGCAGTGACTGCCAAAAGCTCAAGGTGAGCTCAAGCACAGGAAAAACTTCATCAACATTACAAAAAAAGCAAGAAGGATAACCGAAGTTGTTGACAGAAAAATATTGATAAAAAACAAAAAATGTATAACACCCTTTCACATAGTAGATAATGTCATTCTCAACCGTCATCATTCGCTAACCTATCTAGAAATATCTGATATGCTGACTACATAAATTATGCTATAAATATTCAAAGAAGAATGATGATGACAAGATAAAAATGTCCAAGACCAACACTCTTGTCTAAGTCACTTAAACATAAATAATGCTGTACCTTCTCAGGACAGTCAAAACCTTTCAGCTCTTTTTCAATTAAATTTGCCATGGCATTAATGTATCCTTCACGCTGGTACCATGAAGGAATTACAGTGTGCTGCATGTTAACTAGATATTCATCGTCTCTGAAGAACCAATACATAATTCATAACAAAACTGGCTGTCAGATAATTTGAAGCATATTGATGTGATCACAGTACATTTTTACAAAAGTAATCACCTGAATATACTCTCTAAGAGACGAAGACTTGAACCACTGGTTGAAATTGAAAATTGTGGATAAAGTGGAAGCACAACAAGCTTCGTAATTCCATCCCTTTTAATCTACACGGTATATATTATTTCAAAGGGAAAATTAATTAAAATTGGATTGAAAATATATCAGAGAGACAAATGATAAATGAAGCTAAATTCATCACTTAGACAAATATTAGTTCATCTATGTCTAATTGAATCATGTTTCCTCCACCCTGTTTCCAATATCCTCTCCCCAAAATGAGTAAATCTAGTTTTCAATAATTTATTTCACATATAGTTCTATACACAGTAGATTAAGGCACGGATCAGTTTGAAGGTAAAAGTTTATTCAAGAGGATAACCTGTTAGACTGCATATCTTTGATTATATAACATAGCAACCTTCAACTGTCCCAAAGAATACAAAAGTTATGCATTAAGAATGGCAATAATGTCTAAGAGTCTAAAGGTTAAACACTAATTTATAAGACAAACCAAAAGTATTATTTTTAAAAGGGTTCTTATTTCACTTGAATGTAGCTTACATAAATATACTAAATAAATAAATAAATAGAATTTTTTTTCTAATTATATACTCCCGTTTTCTCAAAGCAACTTTAGATCTACCAATTTTACCCTCTACACCATCTCTCTTTCGGCATATATATTTTAGGCTAATTTTTCAATTTGTTTTACAACAACCACATTAGTGTGTCTGCTAGAGTATAGTGAAAGGAGACCAAATTTAGCTAGTACCAGTCTGAATCAAAATTATGTTTTGAAATTAGAATCGTATATAAGGACTTCATGAACCAACTAGCCTTTGTTTGGTAAAAGACCCATAATGATTCTATAGTACATCTAAAAGAAACCTGGCCACACAATAGCCATTTGGGGTTGATCACCTTGTACTGAAATTCAACTTTTCATTAGAACAGTGAAGGTAGCAACATCAAACTCTAGAATATTATAGATCACTTGGCCATAAAGACTAATACTATGTCATGAACCAACTATAGCTAAGGACTCGTGAATGGCTTTATGTAGCATACATAGTTATCAGCCAAGAAATATCCTAATAAGCAGAAAGGCAGTGAATGCAAGTAAGCGTATGCCACCAACTCATGTAGATTTTGTATTTTCAAATCAAATCGGTGAAAATGAATAGTTTCATTTATTTATAAACAACTAATCAGAGTATAGAAACTTATGAAAATAAGGAACTGTCGGTGGCATAATCTTAATACATGCTATCCAATTTCACATGGTATTCAAAGAACAAGATGACCAAGTACCTGTTCAATAGCCTCTTCAGTGAATGGATGCCAATAACGCATGCCAACATACACTTTGGATGGGACATTCTTTGCCCAAAGAGATTTTCTCAACTCTTCAGCCTGTGTACAGAACCATTAAAAGAGAGCTAAAGAGAAATGAGAAAGGAAAACAGACAAAAGAAAGCATATAATGGAGTGAATGCTATCTATCCCAACCCCTAACACCAGGTATTAAAAAACATTCAGGAAAAAATACTCAAGGTAAAATCTAATAAACATTTCAAAACTTAGCTTTTAATGCTCAGAAAATGATTAATTAAAACATATGAGTAGAGAACGTTAAATTCCCCATGGAAACAACTTTGGCTACAGAAAACAGTTCTAACTTCTTTGTTCAGAATAACTGTAATACAAAGAACAAAATCTTCTTCATAAGATGTGATTTTGTTTCACGTTCTAAAACAGTTACATGAATTTGGTGCATATACAGAGCTCGGAACTCATGTCCATAGGCAATTGTTCAAAACCGGATAACTTCAAACTTGACTTCCCCAATGCACTATCTAACAAGTTCAAAGTAAAATATATGTAGTAATGTGTGGAAAAGAAGTTATTAGGAAGTGTCATGCCTGTGCATCAGTTATACGTCTAAGAGGAGATCCACCCCCAATGGAAGCATAGCCTTCTTTGCTCTTTGGTGCTCTTAAAACAGATACAAATTTGGCCAATGGCTTCTGAAGAAAGCTAAATAACCTTGGTAGGCGTATAATATCCTACATAATTGTTCAGAAAATATAACCAACCATAAAAGGTAAGAAATCAAAAGGTTTAAATAATCGATAAAAACAATTAGCTTAAAGGAATAGTGTGTTAAAGCTAGAGTATTACTGGGTCGGCAAAAAGGTTAAACAAAAAAGGCTGCACATCTTCTAGAGTCTCTGGACCTCCAAGGTTCAACAATAACACTCCAATCTTATCATCACCAATAAGAGGTGTATCAGAAAAATCTTGAACTGTTGGAGTTACTAAAGCTTCAACTGGCAACAAGCACCTCTTGGCTAACTGCTCAGAAACCAAGGGCTGTGTTTCAAACCATCCTGAAGTGCTTTTGCCCACTACATAATTTTTCAAGGGATTAGTGTTAGAAGAAGCCTCCACATGGCCTCCAGAGCAGCGATACATCTTTTGAGAGGTACGGATTGCCTGCGGCAACAACCTTTGAAAATAGAAAATATTAAAATCATTGCAAAATTCTAATAACATTTAGCAATAAAACACTAAAATTAAAGCACATTCTAACATGAGGAAAAAGTTAAAGATGAATTTTGGGCATTAACATCAATTGTTATAAAGCAAATGAAAGTTATAGGCCTGAAAATTGGACTCCACAAAACCTTTACATGTTTTTGAAGTACAGAATAGTTAGTTTGAAATAGAACTTCTATAATAACAACAAAACTAATAAAAAAATTCGTTATAAAATTCAAAGTTAATCAACAGTGAAAAACATTTAAGTAACTTAACATATAACCTCAGAGAGGACTGTTTATCAGACCATGGAATGCAACTTTCAACCCTCATTGTACTATGAAGGAATGCTAACTTTCATGATCAACACATGAAAAACCATCTTATACCAGCTACCACCACAAATCAGATTTTAGAATATGGTGTTTCAAGGTAAATAACTCCATCTTCAAATCCGACAAAAAGAGTTAGATGCTGAAAAAATCAAACCACAGAACTACAATCATGGCAAAAGGAACACTCACAGAGGAGACTTGAAATTACGAGAAGCATGAGTGAGGCATGGAGGAGGACGGTTATACGAGCAAGAAGAAGAGGAAGGCGGTGAAGGGGCATGAATTGGAGAATTCATAGCTTGATTATTAATAAAGACAGCACTTTCACCACTTTCTTGTCTTTCTGGTTCTGCACAAATGCATGTTTGAACCCTTAGCAGCGAAACTCAAGGCTCTAAAAGAAACTACACCCATAAGTAATTTACAGAAAAGGAACAAACTTTACCAAATCCCCACAAAACTGGAAGAGAAGGAGCAACCACTAAGCAGAGGGTATACTGTGAATGAAGAAGACCATGCAAAGTTCCATTTTTTATTTTATTTTATTTTATTCTTGTAAATTTGCAATTGAACTGGTTTTAATAGAAAGGTGGAAAATGTCATAAATGTTGAAAGGCCATTTGCATCTGAAATCTGAATACAGAGAGGGACCCTTGAGGATGAGAGTGACTGCTGAGATTGAAAAAAATCCACACCTCCTGTTCTTCCTTTTTTTTGTTATTATCATCATCATCATCTCCAACAATTTTTACTGCCCACCATTTTCCTGGATTTATCCTTACATGGACAAACATGCCCAAATGTTCACTCCACCACCTATTTCCTTGATTGGTATACCTTTTCTGGCCTTACTTTATTAAATATTTTTTATTTATCGGAGCTCCTTTTTGTTTTAAATATTTTATTTTATAAATAAATTAATAAAAAAATCTAAATGAAAAAAATAAAATAAGGGAATTTCTGAATTATCCTCTTGAAAGTAGGTGCATTGGGCCCATCAGTTGTTTATGGTATATAAATTTTTAGTTATTTATTTTCAGATCAGGGTAGATTTTTTTGCAGAAGATAATAAGAAAGACATGCATAATTTAAAGAAGGAAATACATCTTTTTATACTTTCTTAAATTAGTACTTTTTATTCTCTCGTTTCTCTTTTCTAAAGTTATATTTTTAGACAATTGTTTTCTGCACCATATCACTTTACCGAGTCCACGAAAAAGACGAAACTGTCCTAAAAAAATTTCCAAAATATGTCTGATTTTTTTTTCTAAACGAAATTTTATATTACGTATTTTTTTTTTTTAAAATGGGTTTTTCATTTTTGTTTTCGCATTTTCATTTCCGAAACACAATAATCTCTTTTCCGATTTTTTTTTAGAATGTATTATTTTCAGTTCTTTTGGTCTAAAATAGAATTTTAATTTTTGTTTCCAGATTTTTATTTCCAAAACTCAATAATCACTTTCGGATTTATTTTTTCAGAATATATTATTTTCAATTCCAGATTTTTATTTCTAGAATTAAAAGATTTTTGAAAATTAAAAAAATATGTTGGGTACAGGTTAAAAACGATTGGGTGTAGGAAGCATTTGCCATATTTTTATACTATATTTATAATTAGCCAATAACTTTTTTAGTTACTCTATCTTTACCTTCATCTCTGTCTCTAAATTAAATTTGGTAAATGTTTTTTAAATAAAAATAATTATGTTTTTAATTCATGAAATTTGGTCATGTAAAATTAATTTTGCTTACTTTTAGAAATAGATGGTTAAGAGGATTAAGTATAGATAAAGTAAATAGATCGAGATAACT
>Ga0123341_1002592_pt1 | contig 14997 bp, 13 predicted proteins | sample Turbeapinknodule_FD_89959 | JGI IMG/M metagenome (GOLD analysis project Ga0123341, IMG submission 89959) | Root nodule microbial communities of legume samples collected from Mexico - Turtle bean Mexico pink nodule | ecosystem: Host-associated > Plants > Roots > Nodule | place: Mexico: Nepantla... | reverse complement strand
ATTTATTAGTTTAACTTTAACATGTAATATAATTTTAAAATATAAATAAATATTAATTAAAATTTAACATGTGATATTTACTCTTTTTTATATTTTTTTTCCGACTGAAACTCTTTGTTATTTGTTACTATTAATTATTATTTTCAGCAAAGCAAAAGATTATATAAATAGGGGCGAGAGATAATGGGCTTTCATTGAGCATTGTTCTGCTTTGTGTTAGTGAGAGAAAGTTGTCTCTGTTTCTCTCTCTTTGACTCAAAACCCTATTGCGTGCTTTGCAATCGACCCTGATTATGGCCAACAGTAACCTCCCTCGAAGAATCATCAAGGTTTGTTTCCATTTTCTCCTTAAGATCCCCATTTCAATTTCATTGATCGATGCCAAATACCAAAAGAACCCGAAATCCGTTCATGCTACCTACCTTTGTTCATTTTCTAGTATCGTGTGACCCATGAGCTTGATTGAACAAATAACTGCTGTTTCCATTTAGGGTCGATTTCAAAACGGATTCTTTTTCACTTTAAATTCCTTAATTTCAGTGATCGTGACCCGAAAACACAAATGGGAAGTCTTTGGTGCTAATTCGGGGTTCGACCCCCCTTATTGTGTTTTGTTTCTGCAATTTGATTCGTTCTGTGTTTGAATTTGATAATTGTGAATGTTTTGGTGATTTTTTTTTTTTGTTTGATCTCGACAGGAAACGCAGCGTTTGCTCAGTGAGCCAGGTAAGTTGAAATTTGTAGCAATTGAGTGCTTTAGAATCTCGTCTTAAGCTAAATGATTAGTGCCTGTTCTGTCGTGTCTATTATTTTTTGTTAAATTTTTAAGATGTCTTGAGTGTTACTTTGGGGGTTTATGCATGGTTTTCGTCCTTGGTGTGTTTTGTTCTGCTGACTTAACTGTTTCTGTATCTTGTGCTATGATCTGATTATGCAGCGCCTGGAATTAGTGCTTCCCCCTCGGAAGACAATATGAGATATTTCAACGTTATGATCCTTGGACCGACTCAGTCACCTTATGAAGGTAGTAATGAACTTAACGGCTTGAATTTATACCTTGAAATTCTTAATGATTTGTAGAGTCGGAAAGAAATAAAAAATAATTCCCGGTTGATTTGGGTGCTTTGAAAGTATTGTATTGATGTTTTCTATGCACTTCAGAAAATTAAAATGTGTTTTGCAAACATTTCTGGAAGTAAAACTATTTTTTTACCAGAATAATTCCACTTTATTACATTTTATATCTGTCATCATATGTTAACAGTTATACTATGCCTAAATGGCCTGAATGTGTAAAAAAGTTGGCCTGTTAGATTCTTGTTGTCTGGCAATATAAATGATGGGGGTGGAAGAGAAGTATTAAGTGATATTGTTATAATCACTAATAACTATAGGTTTTTCTGCATCTTGAATTATTATGATGAACGTGCCCCATTCTACCCCTGAAACTTAGACAATTTTCAATGAAATGCATTATCTTGGTGCACATTGTTTTCCTTCATGTTTGTCACTGACCAGAGATATCTTTCAAATAGACATTGAACTTTCCAGACACCGTATGTTATAATAATTTTTTATAGGTTTCCACCCTCACTGCATCAAGAAACTGCTTTAAGGCTCATTACTAGCATACTTCGGTAACTATTCTAGTATAATAACTAATAAAGCATTTTCTTGTGAACAAACTAGATTCTAAACCTAATAGTTGCTTGTGGGGCTTTAACACTTGAATGGTTGACTTGAAAAAGAGAGAAAATAGGTTAAAAGATTGGGTTGAAGGAATGTTGTAGGGTCATTGCATGTATGCTGAGCTCTTTTATTTTATTTTAGTTCCCTCTTTTTTTGGCTCCTTGTATAAAGTGGTAGGGTCGGTCCTCTCCCCACTATAAAGAGTGCGATGGCTTTGGTTATGCATGGAAATTGAAACTAAAATACATAGCTAGTGTCATTATACAAGACTACATTCTCTTTATTGTTTGTACATTTAAGAATTCAATTTATGAAGGCCTTCTTTGGATAAATTACTCCTTAGTCACTTATATTATAGGAGAATAAAATAAAATGTAAAATGAATTTAGCTTCTTCTATTAGCTATAAATCAACTTAACCTTTATAAAAGTTCTTTTCATATAACATTCAAAAGCTATCCTTAACACAGAAAAGAAAAAACTTCTTAAACAGGTAAGGCGTGCTAGTTGATTTTATTTTGTGGAGAAACTCAATGCATTTTACCTTATTTTTTTTCTTCTCTTGTAAGTGCTTACGGAGAGCTTTATCCAAATAAAATTGGAACTTCTGGACTGTACACCTTTACAGCATAAAGTTTGGAATACAAAATCATCAATGAAGAAATCAACTGCATATATTTGTATAGAATACATACACCTGTATATGTAATCACTGATATCATAGTTCTTGTATTTTTGCGTTAATATTTTGCACTTTACTGTAGGACAGTAGTGTGCCCTGCAGTATAATGCAGGAGGTTTTCTTGTGTAAGGTGGATGAAATTTTGAACTCCCAATTGTAATTCCTTATTTTTAGTTATGACGATATCCTATCTAGTTTGATGATACTGATGTTTTTATTTCCCCAAACCCAGAATAAAGTCTCATATTTCTTAATGTAGAACTTTCTGGTTTGTAATACAGGTGGAGTTTTTAAACTAGAATTATTTTTGCCAGAAGAATATCCGATGGCTGCTCCTAAGGTAAATAATTTAATTTTTTTCCTATATACACTGTATTAACCATTTGGTTTTAAGTATCTGTTGAGTTCTACTCAACTTAAATATATTTCATCTGACTTATTTTTAACCCTGAATTTTGGTAAATATTATGTTGACTGCCTGGGTCCTGTTAATGTCATGGGGTATATCTCAAAAATCTGTAATTAATTGAACAGCCAGTTTCTAAAGTCTAAATTCAGTCACGTCTTTCAGTTCTTCCCTTGTTGAAACTGAAACAATTGTAAACAGACTTAAAGTTAATGTTATTTTTGTTTATTAGTATAATTGAAATATTTTCTCCATGACTTTTGTTGGCATAATGTTCAGCTGTCTTCTGTGATCTTAATATTAAGCCTTAGCATTTTGTTAGGAAGATAGAACTAGGATGATACTAATTACCATACACTGGAACCCATTTACCTATTCCAGGAAAGGGTTTAGGGAAAGTGTGTACTTACATCTCTTACTTCCATCTGATTGAGTTTTGTGTTGGCCAAGGGGGTACAGTGAGCTTTTCTTCCCTATCCCGCACCCCATCTTAAAGGGATAATTAATTATATATATCCAACCCATAATTGTGTTATTGTGCAGTTTTCTCATATTTGGCCGACTAGTTTAGATTTAATTTTAATGATGATTATACCTTATGGATTAATTTAATGGGTGCCTTTATAAAACCATTTCTACAATTATTTCTAATGCAGCCATGCATTGCTTCTTTCAGGTTAGATTTCTGACAAAAATATATCATCCGAACATTGATAAGGTAGGTACACTTAGCTTCCCCTACATTTCCATTTTTTTCTTCGGTAATGATTTATCTTAGACAAAGTTTATTGCAGCTTGGCAGGATATGTCTTGACATTCTGAAAGACAAGTGGAGTCCTGCCCTTCAGATTCGCACTGTACTTTTGAGGTATATTTAAGTTAAATTTTTTGCTAGTGGATGTATATTGACAGACCTATTAATTTCCTGAAGAAATATAGTAAATATCAATCAATTTTTCAGTCTCAGCCCTTGTCTTTGTGGCTGTCTGTAAGATGTGGTGATGTACATACAGAGAAATCAAGTATGAAAATAGAAGTTAAGAAATTAAACTTTGGTATTTTAGTCACTTTGCTTGAAGATTTTCTTTTTCCATTTGGTGTAGTAAAACTTTATTGCGCAAAAGACTGTTCTTAAAACTTTTTATATTTTGTTCTAGCCCCCCTTAAAGTACAAAGAAAATTGTAATAGTAAGTGGAAACCATGTGTTTTATTTACACTAATAAGAAAAAGGAATCCATAATAAGTAGATGAGATTTGATATCCTCTAATAACAAAGATATGATAAAAGAATAAATAAAAAAGTTCCTAATAATACATTTATAATCTAGTTCCTGATTATATAGGATCAATTCCTTATTTCTATAATTATAACACCCTCTGTCAAGCTGGAGCATATAGGTCTAGCTTGCTGCAAATATAATCAATTGGTTCTCTTTGAGATAAAATGAATATGCCAGCCAACTGTTCATTAAAATTGAAAAATCTAAAGGTGATCTCTCTAGACTCCAGTTTTTCTTTTATGAAATAACAATCCATCTCAATATGTTTGGTCCTCATGATATATAGGATTAGAGTCAATGTGTTATGCTGCCGGGTTGTTGCATACTGGCTGCATTTGTTAACTTTCTTCAAATTTAAGCTCTTTGAGGAGTTGTTTGAACCATATGAACTCACAAGTGCCTAATGTCATTGCCTTGAGTTTTGCTTTTGCACTTGACCTTGCCACAACATTTTGTTTTTACTTTCCTGTGATATTAAATTACCTCCAAGAAGAACACAATACCCTGAAGTGGAGCCTCTATTGCTTAGTGACCCTGCCCAGTCAGCCTCAGAATATCCAACAATTCGAGTATTTTCCTTATATTCATAAATGGGGAAGTTTCCAAGAGCCTTCTTAATATACTTTAGGTAGGGTCCACATGATTGCATCCTAATGGTCTTGACAAAAGTGTTTGAAAATTGACTTACTAAGCTGGTAATTTAGCTTACCAACTAACCTTATGTATCTCCCAGGATTAGAATAAGGTTCTCCTTGGTTAGGTACAGGTTTGACACTTGGAACCATTGATGTGTCTATAGGCTGCATTTATCATCCATATTTCTTCTAGAATGTTGAGGGCATATTTTCTTTGAGATATGACGAACAATCCTTGGATTGTGCCATTTCTACACCAAGGATATACCAAATATGTCAGATTTTCGGTCTAGAACTTTTGAGCAAGATATTTTTTTAGTTGTACGATACCTTATCACAATGTGTGATAACAATGTCGGCCACATATACAATGAGGTAGATACATCCTTGGGGATTGACTATAGAACAAAGAATGGTAAAGATCACTTCATATCATTCCAAACTGTTGGATGATAGTTCAAAATGCCCAAACCATGCATGGGGTGATTGCTTGAGGCCATATAGGGACCTTTGGCCTGCTACAAATGGCTCACATTGTATGGCACCAAAGTTGTCTATCAACACTAATGGTCGCCGTCTGTAACCACTCCAAAAGTGATCACTTGGATTGTGAGAGCATGTTGAGCCCTTGCCCAACTTCAGATGGCATTGAAAATTGTGCAGTTTATTTATCAGCAACTATTTGCCAGCATGTGGTTCTCCTTGTGCAATTTTTTTAAAGGGAATTATCCTATTGGCTGGCAGACTGTGCAGTAATCTCATGCAACAATTTTCTCATGTCCTCACACCTTTTGGAAATTATAGAAGCCCACAAAAGCCTCACAACTTTTGAAAGTTTTCCTACACAAATTTGCTCCCGTCTCTCAGACTTTGAATCGGTATTAATTCATCTTGACTACAGTATGCCTAAACCAAGAAAGCTTCCTGCATCTCAGAAATCTCTTTCAGCCATCCATCAATGTCCTCATATAAGAGAATAGTGGTGCCTTTCAACAACCACGATTTTGCTCCCATTAACTTGTTTACAAAACTTGACAATGTAGACAAATATTCCTGCTATGCTCTTCAGTGAGCATAGACCAGAATTTATTTGCATATTTAAAGATTTGCCTGTTTGTACCAAACCTTCAGTACTAAGATTTTCAAGAGAGCCTGCTATCGTTTCCAATGGTGTTATAGGTGCAAATTGCGGTTCAATGCCTTTCCCAAAACCAAAGGCTGCTCTCGCACTGTCCACAGCTTCCACTATAATGTGAATGAGGATCATACCTGTTGCCTTATTATGAATCGCATCCTTATAAGCCACTCAAAAGGAAGTGACTAAACTGGTATGTATAAATATGGATACAAGACCTACAGATTCAGAGAGGAGTCCAGTGCTAATATTTTTTCCACTACAAGAGCACAACATGATGCAAACCCCCCATGTAATGAGTGTTTCACAGGATTAAAAAAACCATGACAATTGTTTAATGGCTTCTTGCACGCTCGTCTTAATAGTATCTCCCATACACCTGTAATCCAATGACAATTTTGTACAGCAATGATACAAAATTGCTAAGTTGCAGCATCAAAGTGTTCCTTAAATGCTGATAGGACAGTAGTGGTATCAACAGTCCAATATACACCACCTCTAATCACTGGAAACCATTGTGCAAAAATGCACGCAAATGCCTTTATCCTTGCAATTCCACATCAGTATCATCATGTGCAGGCAGGGTCCTTCAGTCCACCCATTTCAACAAAAACTTCCATGGAAACAAGTGCTGGGCAAAAACAACTCCATGTATTGGAAACAAGGAAAAATGTAGGTGAGTGTTTTACCAAATGAACATGGGCAGGCCGAGAAAATAGATAGCACTGAGCAGAAGAAAAATGCCCATAAGACATTGGTTGATCCATATAGGGAAGTTATTGGAATTTGGATGTTCTTGGGAAAATGCTCAGATAGAGAGGCAGGTATTTTTGAAAAATTATTATCTGTTCCCATGCCAATGCAATACAATCTTCCTTGTAAAAAGATTGCTAGTGGGAAAATTATCATCACAAAATCTGACAGGAGGAACAGTACTGTACATTGTACAATGGTAAATTGTCAGATTTTCTGGCTGAAACTAATTGTGGTACTGTAACTTTCAAAAGAAATCATGTTCAGGATGGGAATATCAGAATGATATTGACTTTGGGATTGCCAAAAAATACAGGACTAGCTCTTGTACTGGCTATTAATAGCAGACAGAGGGGAAGAGTTCTTCAGATATTTGCACCATTTCTTCAGAAAAAATCGTGTGTGGAATTCTACTTGTCAGAAATGTTCAGTTATCTTTTTCTCCAAATCCATGCACAGGTACTTGTTATTTTATTTGGAAAAGTAAAGGTTGTTTGACAATCTCAGCAGTGAGTGGATGGACAGCAACCCCACAAACAAATTGTGTTTTGTCTTCGGAATCAAAAGGTTCCCAATATACATGCCTGCAGAAGCTTGTCAAAATAGTGTTTAAGAGATGGATGGGCAAATTGTCTTTTCTGCAGGGTCCTGCGAATGTCATCAAGTGGATTGTGATTTTCTATTGGAGGAGGAGCTGGTTCAACTGATAATTGATGAATATGCCAAATGCTTATTTCATTGTGGAGATATTTTAGGGGTGTAGTTTTTGAAATAAAGATATCCTATCTTTATATCATCTCTACACTCTATTTCTGTATTGCCATGGGTGTAGAGATACGTCAAGTTATAAAAGATGGTATTCGAGCATGACAAAACCTATCTTCGCAAGGTTTGTTGGACTTATAGTGTCATCATCATTATTGAACTCCTCTCTATTCTCACTTGATTTTCTAAGCATGAGGGGATGTGTTAGAGATCTCACGTCGACTAGATAAGATCAAATTATAACATATAGGCTGGTTCAAATCTCATTTATGAATTTGTTTTTATATTGTAAGTTAAGGGTTTTTAGGATTTAGGGTTAAGTTAAGTTTAAATTCCACTTTCTAAAAACTAAAGGGGAGAAGAAACATTGCATATGTACGCTAAGTTTGTATGTATCCATCTATCAGGAGCATAATTTTTTTATATCTGTAGAGTATCTGGAGCTTAATTTTTTATTTCTGTAGAGTATCTGGAGCTTAATTTTTATTTCTGTAGAGTAGTATCTGGACCTGGGGGCGACAATGTTGTGGCAAAGGAGTAAAAAAATTTAACCTGCCCTGTGATTGCAAAGAGTACTGATATTGTGATCTTGTAACCCTCTTGTAGTATTCAAGCTCTTCTAAGTGCACCCAACCCAGATGACCCTCTCTCTGAGAACATTGCCAAGCATTGGAAAACTAACGAGGCTGAGGCTGTGGAAACAGGTATGGTATCCCTTTTCTGCTTGTACGATTACATAAAACTTAGTTGTTATATGCATGATATTATCTTATTAAACGGTGGCATTGAAATGTGCAGCCAAGGAATGGACTCGGTTATATGCCATTGGCGCGTAATGCTGGGTGGAGTGGGAACTTCTGGCTTCAAATAACTATAGTGGAAGTGTATGCTGTATAACTGTCAAATCTAAACGCGAATTTGGAGTTATCTATTAAACTATTTTGGAGTTAATATTTCCCATAGCTTCAGGTTACCTGTTTATTACTTTCTTTCACCTGGAAGGCTTGTCTTGGAACTTGTATGAAAATATGTGATATTTTATCTGACAAATTTAAACACACTTCATCTCCCAACTCCCAAGTAATTTGGGATCCTCAAACTTAAATAGTACAAAATTTTCGAATAAGTTTGTCTTGAATTCTATCCTTTTCCGTGAGTCCGTACGTGTTCAATATGTTTGGTTGTGCATTCGATAGCTTAACGTATTGGCATATTTGTCTATCTGTGTTAGGTGTTCTTATGATATCAGATACAACACAAGAGTAACATTCTGAATTATCTTTGAGAATTTTTAAATAGGTCTAACACTGACGAATTTTAATTGTATACTTTATATTTTACAATTTTTGAAATTGGGTTTCTGGAATTCTTAAATTGTCAAATTGTTCATTCTGAAGAAAAAGGTATTGAAGGTCTAGGAACCTAATTTAGTCCAGGAACCTAATTTTGCAAATTCACAAGATAACTGAAAATTATAATTTTTGATTGAATGTGACGTTTAAAAGGGTAGAAAGAGGAGATTAATGTAGGTTGTATAGATGGTGATTTAACAGGCGAAAGAAAAGAGTATTTTGTTGACTGGATTAGTAGTTATAAGAAAGGAAGGTTTAGATTATTTGGAAGAAGAGTAAAGGAGCAGTAGGCAATAGCAGACATAGGGTAGTCCTTTTACAGCGCACGTGTGGGCCACGTGAAGCCATCGTATGTGAATGGCGGTGGTTTGAACAGCTGGGCGCACCGACACAAGATTCCACAGCACTTCTCATCCACTTCTCAACACATACACAGCTGCCCCCGTTTCAAAGAAAACTACTTCTTAAATGCCCACATGTGACCCTAACCACCAACCCCCCATTGCCACCTTTATTACTTTATTCTTCTCCTTTTTAATTACCTTACCAACATCCATCATTCATTTCAATCACTCTTCACTCTTCAATAACACCATGTAACGAACCAAATACACACAAAAATATATATGCCAACTTTTTATTCATTAAATGTCTAAGATAGGATAATAATAACATCTTCATCTTCATCCTCCTTTTGCTAACTCACTACCTATCTCTCCCCTCAAACCCCTCCACTCTTGTATATATCATCACATCACATATATACATCTTCCCCTTCATTCTATCTCTCTCTATATTTCTCTATCTTAAGAGGTAATTTAAACTCATAATTAAATCAATTGTACATACATTTTAAACATTTTTTTTCTTTTCACCTTAAAGAAACTGGGGATACAAGAACAGCTGACCTACTGAACTCACAAGGAGTAGAGAAGAAAAATAAATTCGACAAAGGGCATTGGTGGGAACCAAAGAGCAATTGAGGAATGAATGAATAAATAAAAACTCCAAAAGGAACTACACTATCTCTGGGATCCAATGCCATTGGCTGCTAAACACATTATTATCTGGTTTTCACTATGTCACAGGTATGGGGGTCGGTCATCACTTTATGGTGGGTGGGATCAAAAGGCTGGAGGAGCTGAGCTGCAGAGACTACAGGGTTTAACCGGAGGAGGTTTGGGGAAACAACAACAACAGCAAAACACCACGGAGAAGCATTACAAGCCATGACTTCTAAAAGCTGTAATGCCTCACAGAGTGTTCCAACATCTCACGACTGGGGCAAACAATTTCCTTCACTCGGCTGCCATTTTTGTATATCTTGAAGGTTGGTACAATTCTAACGTTCTCCGCAGTACCAACTGTTGGGCTTTCTTGAATGTCCACCTTCATTCAAAGACACAAAAACACAGTTGCATGCATTAGGGAATTTCCATGTGTTGCTCTTTTAAGTCTAAATTAAGTAAAACAGCAGTTACAGAGTAAAAAATACTTCATTTAATGTGTAAAGTGAGCTCTACCTTGAGGAAGTTAATAGATGGATATCGACCGCATAGTGCATCCACAAATGGTGATATTTGTTTGCATTGTGAGTTCGATCCAACTTCAAAATGGACAACAGATACACCTGCCAAGTTTATAGATATTATCAAGAAAGACACTTTAAGAATCACCAAATTGAGTTGCAGCAGAAGACTCGTCTCTGACCATCTTGATTACCTGGTAAACATATTGCAGCTCTAAACTGCTCCAGACCTGATACTTCTTCCACTTCGCCACCAAATTTTAAATTATATACTTCTTCCCCACGTGATTTCTTTAGGGCAACTTGTGCATGGAAAAGAGATTCAGCAACTTCGTTATCATTTGGAAGTTCTCTCCGCAAGATCTCATAATCTTTGACAGCTTCCTCCCATCGTTCTAGCTGCATTTAATAACAAAAGAAAAGATCGCATCACAGACACTCAAGAAAAAAAAAAAGAGTATCATGAAGAACAAGAAATCAATTCACCTTGCTGTTAGATGCAGCCCTCCGAAGAAGGGCCTTGGTGTAATTTGGTTGGATGTGTAAAGCTTGGTTGGAGTCTTCAATTGATCTTTCCCACTGCCCAAGCTTAAACCAACAAGCTGCTCTATTGCAATATAGTACAGAATTGGAAGGGTCCAGTCTCAAACCTTCCCCATAAGCCGAGCAAGCTTCGGTGTACCTTTCAGACTTAAAGAGATCATTGCCACGCATTCGAGCCCTAGCCACCATCCTCACATTGTTGAGCAAAACAGCAACTTCAACACTCCGGGGATCAATCTGACTGCCTTTCTCAGCAGCTGTAACGGCATTCTCGAACCTGCAATACACACCCATCATCCATTTTCACTTTCCAACATAAACCTTTCACCATCTTAGGATTTACCATCAAGGCTAGAAGTGTTTTATGAACTCACCTTCCCAATGCCATCTCAATCTGTGCTCTCACAAAATAGAAATAGGCCTCAGAAACCATCCCAAAAAATCTTGCCTGAGAAGTGGAATTAGTGTGCAACTCTGATTTTGGTATATGGAACAAAACTGTTTCTGCATCATCAATCTGGTGGAGCTTCAAAAACGCTTCTGCTCTACACATAAAGAGCTGTAAATTCAATTTCCAACCAGTTCAGCTATTCATCCACTCCTCCAAAACATATTCAACTCAGATATAGTAAAACAATGATAACAAAAAAAAAGGTTTTAAATAACGGTAATTTCAGCCGCATTCTCACCACTGCAATCGCGGCTGCATCAGCCACATTTGACAGCAAGGATCGCGACAAAACTGAAACCACAATCACAATCTGAAACCATGAAAACAATAATCCATACCTGAGGAGAAGAATCCGCTCCGGCAGCAACGGCAGCATCAACCTCCCTGAGAACACTCTTCCAATCCCCTATCCTCCTTACATCTCCACATTTGCTGATATGCTTTTCCACCACTTGCAACCTCTGCATCTCCGATGGATCTGGTTGCATCCCATGGTGGCAAAGGTGCTTCCTAGCATTCTCAACTTGTCCTAACCTGTCACATTACCACTTTCCATTCACAATTCCACACTCTACCCTAATAAGGCAACCAAAATCCTGTTGAACAAGAGATTAAGAATGTAAAACGAATCGAGCTTCTTCTACAAGTTAAAATCAACAAATGCACCAGCTTCTCCAAAAGCTGATATTCATAATCTGATTTTAGCTTGTGGAAGAAGGCCTCAAATGAACCAATGCCATCAATCCTAACTAGCACCACCTTCAACAAAAAACAAACAACAAACAAAAGAACACGATCAATGATCCGCACCTGAGGAAAAGAGAAGCTAAACGCTGATGAGCCCTTCCATAATTAGGATCCAACCTCACAGCCTCCTCACATTCCCTCACAGCCTCACCAAAACGTCCCAGCCCGGTCAGCGCCGCCGCGCGGTTGCTCCGGTAAGCGACACTCGCCGGCGACATCGCAATCGCGCGATCATAAAGACTTAACGCATCAGCAAAGTTCCCTCTTTTATAACACTCATTCCCCAATCTCTTCAATTCCTCTGGATCCACACTCTGCACGTGCCCACCTCTCTTCACTGCCTCATTGCCGCCACCGCCGCGTGAGCTCACCGGCTCCGCCTTTCCGCCGCCGCGCATTATGCTCCCGTGGCCGTAGTTCCCCATGCCGGACCCCAAAACATCGCTTCTACTACTCCGATTCGCCACCATCCCCATCCCCGCCTTCAAGATCTTCCCGGAGGGGCAGATGTTCCCGGTGGGGAGAACATTCATCGCCGGCGAAGTAGCAGTCTGGCCGGAGTACAGCAGCGGCCCCGGCGCGGATCCAGAGTCGGATCTCGTATGACCCGGTTTGAAGCCACGGGCGGTGGGGCTGTTCTCGCTCGAACCAGAAAGCTCGCCGGAGTTGTTGTTGTTGTTGCTACTACTGCTGTTGTTAGTGTTACTATTGGTGTGCGAAGATTCGGGCTTTCGGGGAACCTGGTTGGGCCCGGTTCGACCCGAGAAGGACCCAGATGAGCTTGAGCTGGTACTCGCGGCCGGGGCGCGCGTGGTACGCAATGGTGACACCGGGGAGCCCAGATCGAGTTCTCGGAAGTCGGGCTTGTTAATGTTGCCGGTGTCGTTGTTGCAGCTGAGCGAGTGGCGGAAGCGATCGGCGAAGGCATCCACGCCGGTGGTATGCGACATCGTTTTTGAGCAAAAGGGTTGGCTCAAAATTGAAGCTTGGGATGAAAAAAGAAGAAGAAGAAGAAAGAAAGAAGCAGCCTCTCCTCTCTCCGGGGTTGAGTGTTAGCAATGGATGGTGGTGGTGTTGGGCGTGGAAGAACGAGAATTGGGAAGTTCTGAAGGAGAAGACATGAGAGAAAGAGAGAGAGAAAGAGAAAGAGAGAGAGAGAGAGGAGAAGAAAGAAAGATAGGGATGGGGATCTCGTGATATAAAGGAGCAAGCAAAGAATGAATGTGAGTGTTGAGTGTTGTTGGTGCTGGAATTCTCTGTGTCTGTCAACAAAGAGAGGAAGCCTATATCAAATAAAATAAAGCTTTTTACTTTTTTTTTTTTAGCAAGAGATGGAAGAAGATGAAGAAGAATGGAGAAGAAAAAGAGAGAGGTTTTGTTTTTCTTTTCCTTCTCCTTCACCTGCTGCTTCACCACACAGCTTTTCTCTTCCTTTTATTTACACCTCTTTTCCCCTTCTCATCTCAGTTATGCTACCAATTTAATTGCCATTGTTTTTATAATAATAATTAAGACTACCATTAAATTTAATCCAAGCAGTATTCAACATTTATTTTAGCAAAAATGGCATATAATTAATTTAATTTGGTGTGTGTTTGATGGTGAGGGAAATGTGACCCACTCTCTTTTGGGAGGGAGTGAAAATCACTCTCACTCTCAGATCTCAAGCTTCTCATTCTCTGTCACTTCTCCTCCTTCTTAATTACTCTACCAAACTACATCACTTTCCCTCCTCTCTTTTTTCTTCTTTTTTTATTCAATAAATTACCAATTTGGAACAATTCATTTTCATTTCTTCTGCCCCATTAATGCTGCCATTTCATCTTAGCAACACCATTCACTGCTTCTAATTCCTCCTAATTCTTCCAACCATTACTACTTCTTTTTCTTGCTGCATTTCAAGACTCTCATCATTTTTTAACCTACCCTAGAATCTTATGGGGTAATTGCTGCTTCAATTTTCACCTTGGTGTGTCCAAAAAACGCTTCCAATTAAATAGCATGCTTCAAAATAAGTTACATGCATGGCCACAGTGAAATCCTTCACAAAACAACAGCGATTAAAACTAATCAATTCACTAATTCCTGCAATTAAACTGTAATTAAGGCCCCAACATCCAAATAAACCACTTTTAGAAACCCACCTAGATTGCTAAAATATCTGTCAACATTCATTTAATAGCCAAAGGTAATACATTATTTCTAACTATTTTATAAATCCTTGATGGGCATTTTCTAACTGTATAATTACACTATTTTTGTTTCTTATTAAATACTAATTCTATAGTGTTCGTAATATCGAATTACTTACAAAGGGTTTTTGCATAAAAAGAATTGTTTTTATTCTAATAGACACATGATTTAAAGGGAAAGTGAGGATTTAGAGGGTTTTAGAAGAAGTAGCAAACAATTAATTTGAGTGTTGTTTTGCTAGTAATAATGTGAGGTATGTAGGTAATGTTTTGTTTTGAAAAGTTTATGGACTTTTACATTTTGGGTTGTTGAAAGAGGTCTCTTCCTCAAATTAGATATTGCTAATTGAATTAGCATAACCTTCTTTTGTTACAAATTTAGTCATTAAATGATTTCTATAACCCTTTTTAAGACTAATTTTTACTTTCCAATCATTTAATCTTTTAGTTGCTAAATCACTGACTAACCATTAAATTGGTCACTATCTTTGTTAGTAATTGCCATTTTTTTAACCACCCATTTTTGTTTCTCATTCATTTAAGACTTTAATCATATGTTTAGTAACTAATTTGTTTTGTCACTATTTAACCTTTGATAGAGATTTAATTATTCAATCTAAAGACCTGTAGTGAAATATTGAAAATTTCATGACTGTAAAATTAAGTTGATGAAACAAACTTATGTAATACATAATTTTATAGAAAATGGAAGTGAAACAAAAGAAAATTAAAAGTGATGATGTCTGATTTAATTTGATGGCCGCGTATAAACAAAGTTTAATTAATAAGACTAATTAATCTTGGGTTGGCAAAAAATATTTATATTCTCTCTATGTTAT
>Ga0123341_1002591_pt1 | contig 14998 bp, 9 predicted proteins | sample Turbeapinknodule_FD_89959 | JGI IMG/M metagenome (GOLD analysis project Ga0123341, IMG submission 89959) | Root nodule microbial communities of legume samples collected from Mexico - Turtle bean Mexico pink nodule | ecosystem: Host-associated > Plants > Roots > Nodule | place: Mexico: Nepantla... | reverse complement strand
TTTTTTTTTTTTTTTTATGTAAATGAAAGGTAAAAATAATAAAAATGAAGCTTGTTTCTCGTGACATTTTCGCAAATTCTCCATGCACCTCTTTCTCTTGCATATATATATATATATATATTTTAATTTCAATAATATACAGCGAAGAATATTAGATGTTTTTCTTCATTTTCAAGTGGTGGTTTAGGATTTATGTGATTGATAGTGAATATTAGTAATTAAAATAAGTTTTGTAATATTTTTAATGATAATATTTATGTTTTCATTCGCTTATTTTATTTTTATGTTTTTTGGAAGTCAAAAAATTCCAAACAAAAATTAACAATATGTAAAATTAGAATATAAAACTAAAAAAAATTATTATCATAAAGGAAAATGTGAATACAATAAATTCGTCAATTCTCTTACACACACTTAAATGATAAAATTGCTATTTCAAACACTCCAACATAAGAATAATGAAAATGTTACAAACTAGAAGGGAGATATGAGGAGTACAACTAAGGTTATTTAAAAAATGAAATTATGTTTCATTTAGAATTATTTAAAATTTTAAAAAAAATTTAAAACAAACTTAGAGAAAGAGATGGATGAAGAATTTATCTATATTTTTATCGTCAATAATTTTTTTGACAAAATGCTTTAGAAAAACTCACTTGTCTATGAATAATGGTTGATTACTGCTATAAACAATTTATATGTTAGAAAAGTCTTCACCAAATAATGAAAGTCAAATGATAAAACATATACAAAACAACAACAATGATAAAAAAAAAATATACAAGACAACATTGTGGTTATAAATAAATAGTAGAAAAAGAACCAAATTTAAAATGATTAACGACATTTTATTTGCCTCCACACAAAAAATTCAACAAAAATTCCACTATTAATAAGATTATACGTTGTTTCAGCCAAACCAATAAAATTATTGCCTCCACAAGTTTTCTTAAAAAATTTGGAAAATTTTGAGTATTGCAAGTCTTATGGAGAAACTTGAAAATTTCTCTCCTTATTTATATTATATATTTCTTAAATAACTTATTTTAAAATTATTTATTTTAAAAGCTCTTTTTTTTTAAGTTTGAAATCCAAAACAGTATTAAATAAATTGAACCGCGGCTATAAAACGTTCCTTAAGGATTAAAAAAAATAAAAATGATTTCTTTAAGATATTAAATAAATATTAACGTGTTCGGCCAAAGGAACGCGCTTATGGGCGAAAGGGTAGTGCCAGAAAAAAGTTACAGAACAAAAAGCGATTACGAAAAATTAGGAATTAAAGAAATACAAAGCTTAGCGATGTGGGTTTTCACTTTTCATAATTATTAAGCACGATTACTGAAAGTTAGAATGTTATTTTGGCGGTAATAGATGACGACGGCGGCAACGACGACGACGACGGACGAGTGTTAGTTTCGGCAATTCTCTTCCGTAGGCAAAGAGAAGTAGCTGAAACAAACAACGAAAACTGTGATAAGCATGAACGAGAGCCAAGAAGATGAGCGTAAGATAGCTACTACCCTTGACTCCAGATTGAATCAGACCCTCAAAAATGTTCAAGGGTAACCCTCAATTCATCTCCTTTTCTTTTCTCAAATCGAGGGTAATCTTGGCGTTACTATTGCCTCATCTAGGTTTTATCCCTCTTGTATTTTCTAGTTGATTTTATAACTTTTTGTTTCTGAAGTTTTCAGTTTCTTCCTCTTCAGTGGATTGGTTAATTGAACGATATTATTATTTCCCCCTTCTGAATTTTGTATACAGTTAATAGTTTCATCTACAACTTGAAGCACATAGCTTAGTATATTAGCTTAGCCTGCATTTAGAAAATGACTTAGTTTTTTCGGACTTTTTTGTTGATAAGAAGAAAAATAAGAAGATGAAATGAAATGAACTTCTCCGGCAAACTAAAACCAATTTATTGATCTCATCTTCGAGAAGCTAAATGAGAGAACTAAATTGCTTTTTTAGCTTAGGGAATAAACTTAATTGATTTTACCTCCACAAAACATTACTATAAATAATAACTAGTTACCTATGCATACATATAATTGTCTATAATTGAAAAAGAACTTGATTATAATACATATATCTTAAAACTATATCACGCTAATAATTTATGCACATCAAAAGAAAACTGGAATAATGATTCAAAACCCTGGACAACATCTATACTCCTGTATATCAGTCCACAAAAGTACCCGCATTGTTATGTGCTCCTGTGTATCATCATAGTTATAAAACGAACAACATCATAGGGTAGGCTAGCAAATATTTATATTTGCACAAGAGTATGTATACGAAGAAACACAAAATTGATATGATATGACATAAAAGAAATCAATCACAGCCATGCCTACTCCAAGACTCAAAATCATATCAATAGTTACAAGGACTTGACTATGTCTGAAAGACAACATTGAGTACGAATATCTAAGAATGACACTTGTCATGTCTTTTACAAAATACCTAGTCATGAAATTGGCCATATGAAAATTCACTTATTATTTAGCCATGATTTGAAGGATAACCTAACTAATTTTACACATAATACTTGACCATCAAGTTGGCCATATGAAATAGGTGACAAGAACCTTCTTTGGCTTTTTTGCCTACCCGATATCTTTATCTATATGATTTAGAAGTTTAGAAGTCCCACCTTTCAACACTTACACCATACTTATGACATGTCAGATATTCTCCGAGGTAACCACAATTTGTTAACTTGTAATTGACTAACTCTTTATGCTCATATGACCTTTGTAGAGTTTAAATACAATATCTAGAGTTATATTAATCATATGAAGTTGTTTCTTATCTTGTTTGAAAGCTACTATAATTATCTACAACTTTTATGTTAATTTTTTCCTAATTCAATTTAACATCATATTTAAACGGGTCAAAATCTTAAAAAATAAAATACACTTCGTAGTTCACCTTCCACACCCTGTGTCTGCAACCATATCCTTATTGGAGAATCTTTTATGCAAATTTCTACATCACCAAGTTTCCCATACTTCTGTGGTATCAACGAAAACCCTGTGGATGAACATTTGATTCAAATCTGTTTATCAACGAGCTTCACACACCTCTATTGGCTCAACTGCAACCCTGTGGGCAAATCTTTGATGCAAATTTCTGCATCAGCTAGACTTTCACGTCTGTGGAAAACCTGTGATGCAAATGTCTATATCAGCAAGCCTCTCACACATCTGTGGGATCAACTACAACCTTGTGGGATCAACCACAATCCTGAGGGAGAACCTTTGATGCAAATTTCTATATTAGCTAGTCTCCCACATCTTTGTGAGTTCAACAACAATTTTGTAGCCAAACCTCTCCAAATTTCAACATTAAACTAAAATGCATTATATTAACATCTCAACATTTTAACATGAAATCATTTACAAAGTTCAATATCTCTAGTTTACATCAAATAACAAAATTCATCAAGTTTTGGTTTTCCATTTAACATAGTTTCATAACCCAAAATCTACACAAGTCTTTACTTGTATTTTAATTTAAAAGTCAAAATAGAGTTAGCTTCCCATACTTAAATCTTCCTTGTTGTTTAAGGAACTAGAGTTTCAAGGGAGGAGGCCAAAACACTGAGGAACTCTTAGATCACTTCAAAGTATAAAGCCTAACCGGTCAACTATAATAAATGGGTTAAAAACCACAAAACTCCCGTACATTTCAAATTCTAACTGATGCATGTATTATCCGAGAAAAAAAAAATGAGAGGAGAAAAACTTACCCAAAACCCACAACCCAAACTATATGCTCTACTCTTCCCCTTCACAAGATTTTAGGCTCCAAAGAATTTACTCTATGTAGGATAGGAATTTCACAAGAGATATTTAGGGAGAAGAAGAATGATTATAGGAGAAGAAAGGAAGAATGGAACGGGTGTTCTGTTTTAAGGCAAAGAGATAACTTTTTAAATTAATAAACTAAAGCTTCTACAAAATTTCAAATTTAACTATCAGTTTTAATTTATTTCATGCACTTTATATTACAGCACAAAAAAATGGGTTCTTACACTTTCCATTATGAGAAGTTTATCTAAACAGAATCTAAACTCATTGAGTAAGTGCTTATCTGTAAGCATTTATGTATAAGTTGTTTCTAATGAAAATGGGAAATAAAGATTAAACTGTTTTCATGAGTTTGTAAGTTGTTTCTGTAATTTATTGTGTAAAGCTTATTTAAATAAGCTGAAAATAACTTACAAACATGTTATAAACTATAGTAAACAATTGCATGACTGCTTATGTCATTACTAATATACTGAAATAAAGTGTAGATAAGGTCTGCTTAATGTATCCTTATGATTGATATTGATAGTAGCAATTTAATCGATGATTTATAAGGCTGGAAGTAACTTACAGACTTATTATAAACTCTCGTAAACAATAACATAAACTCAACTAAACTGTAAACATGTTCTTCGAAAGGTATCCTTATGATTGATAGTAGCAATTTAATCTATGGTCCCTCTTTATAAAGGTTACTCAAAGGTCGCAGCATACCCGGTAAAATATTGTTGAGCCGTAGCCCTCCGGATAACTCAAACTCAAAGATATCAAATAACCCAAACTCAGAGATATCCTCACCAAGTTACAAGAGGAGCTTTTCTCACAACGATGCTAGTCCAAGCGATCACACATCTGGGGCAAAAGAGGTGACAGTGTTATTCATAACTATATCATTTTATACTGCCTTTATGAGATTAACATGAGTGGTGGGGATCAGCTCATCAAGCGGAATTTCTACTCTTGATGCAGAAGGAATTTCACAGTACAAGCAAACCAATTAGTATTGCCAATGCCAGTAAGCTAAAAGTGTCTACCTCCTTTGGTGGCAACCTGCCTGAAGAAATCCGCAAGTCTACAATGGGTGCTAGAGCTACGGATTCTGCAAGAGTTATGAAGTTCACTAAGGTCCTTTCTGAGACAGTGGTTATATTAGGTATTTTAACTTTCCCTATTTGTATTTTCTTTTGTATATCATTCATTGACCTTTTTCCTCATATCTCGTACTTGGCTGCAACCAGTTGGGGAATCATAAGCTGTGTGCTCTTATAAACATACCCATCACGTGGTTTCCTTCTCTGGATAATTTTAGAAGTAAGGATAAAAGATAAATTGCAACAGAAACTGAATTATTGAACCATGGCCATAGCATCATATATAAATTTTATCTTTCCTTTTTATAAACCTTTTGAAAACCCATGGTTATCTACCCCAATAAGATATCTCCTCTTTGAAATCTATATTTTAGACAAGTTGCGTGAATTAGCTTGGAGTGGTGTTCCAGACAAAATGCGTCCTGAAGTGTGGAGACTTCTGTTGGTAAGCTCTATGTCCTTCAGCTATTTCTCTTGCTATAACTCATGTCTTTGATGGTAGTTCTCAAGTCATACAAAGTGTAATGTGTGTATAAGAAATTTTCAGGTCTGGGTGGATTCTTATTTTATTTAGGGGATGCCTTAGATTAAACTTTTGTTGACAGAGGGTTAGACATGAAATTATTCTATTGCAACTGATCTAGATGCTGCTTACAAAATGTTTTGAAACTGTAATATATACAGTAGATTTTAGAATAGAAAGTTGAAGTGATTTATACTGTAGAGAAAATAATTTGCGTAAGGGCTTAACATTTTTGACCCCCAGTCACTCTTCTTTTTATAGAACATTTTTCCTTCCTGGAAATTTAAAGATATACTGACAACAGGGATATGCACCACCTAATTCAGATAGACGGGAGGGAGTTCTAAGAAGGAAGCGCCTTGAGTATCTTGACTGTATATCCCAGTATTACGATATTCCAGATACAGAACGTTCAGATGATGAGGTCAACATGCTTCGTCAGGTATTCTCAGGTTTCATATATTCCTATCTTGATTATTCACGTAAATAATGTATTTCTTTCTGACTGTTGTCATTATATATTTGTTAGATTGGTGTTGATTGTCCAAGAACTGTACCCGATGTTCCATTCTTCCAGCAACAGCTAGTTCAGAAATCACTGGAACGTATTCTTTATGCATGGTTAGATATTGTTGTTACCCAAATGTTGGCCAGATATTATTCATAGTTCACTGTTCTATGTTATCGATTTTCTTGTTAAGTTGAAAATTCCTTAGTATTGGGTATGTACCAATTTGTGAACCTAAAAATTCTGTTTCATTATGGATGTAACAACCATTTGAGTAGATACCAGTTTTAGACGGTGGGACTTATGCTTTCTTTTTTGGTACTGTACTCAATCAAGCCTGGAAAAATATAAGTGTTATTGTGTTAGGCAATGTGTTTCCAAGTTGCTACATATCCTTTAAGTAAGCTGGTAACTGTTTTATGGTACTAGATGATACTCAGGAGAGGCCTTGGGAGGGGCATAATCGCACATTCCTTCTAGAAATGGTTACCCTGTTAGTTATCAGCAAATGGTTAGTTACCTTCTGATGCACATGTACTACACATTCACAAGATGTTTAAAAATCTGATTTAGTCTATATGTATTTGCTTTCTCAGCAGCGTTTTTGACCTGGGGAAAAAAATGATGCCCAAACCAAAATAGACGTTGTGATTTATGCATCTAGCTTTCTCATTACTGTTCTCAGAGTGATTCGAAGTTTGAACCATTAATTATGAATATAAAGTGGGAGAAATTATATCATTTAGAGAGATAGGGGAGATCAGAGAGAAAAATAGGGAGAATTGAAAACTGAAAATGATTTCCGATGTTATTATGTCTCATTGGTCATATTTAGGTGATTAGTCTTTATATGAAACAAAATCCCAGTGCTGATCATCAACAACTCAGTTTAACTAACTGACAGTTGTCAATAACAGAATGACAGCGGAATGATAATAAGCTTGGTTTAGAAGGTGCTGTATATGATCTAACAATTATGCAGGCATGAATTGTTCTGGCTTCAGTCTTTATCCATGATAGATATTCTGAATCTCTTTAGCCTTTGTTATTGACTTACAAATACATACAAAATTTGTTCTTTTATCTTATTTCACTAACATAATTTCCCAATCTTTTACCAGGGCCATTCGGCATCCAGCAAGTGGATATGTTCAGGGGATAAATGATCTTGTTACACCATTTTTGGTTGTTTTCTTATCAGAGTATTTTGAAGGGGATATAGATAATTGGTCCATGTCTGATTTATCTCCAGATACAATCTCTAATATAGAGGCAGACTGCTACTGTTGCTTGTCAAAGTTGCTTGATGGTATGCAAGATCATTTCACATTCGCTCAACCTGGAATTCAGAGGCTTGTTTTTAAGTTGAAGGAATTGGTCAGGAGAATTGACGGTAACCTTTTTCTAATACCTTTTGTCTTCCTTCAAGCACTCTTGTAATTTTTTGAAATTTAAATGCCTCACCACCTTTCATTGATTTGGTACACTTTCTATTCTCTTGAATGTCATTCTCTCTATTTTGGAAACAGTGTCATTGATTCTAATTTTTAGCAATATTACTTGTGTGTTGAGTTTTCATGTTTCACACGAATCTTCTCCCTCTATTTATGAAGATATATGTGGTTTGTTGTAATGTTGTTAGTGTTATTTAATTGGTAGTATATATCAGCTAGACTACCCTGTTTTCATAAGATATTTATTAGTTTCAACTTTTTAGAGTGAAAATACTTGCATATTTTGCATCATGGAACATTAGAAAAAACATGAGAATATGAACAATTAGGACGAAGAGAAGAATATGAATCACTGAACCTGAGAACATGGAACATTGCTATTCTACCCTCAACCTTGGAAATAGGTGTATAGATTGTAAAGCACCTGCAATTTCCATCTTAATTTCTTCCTACTGGAATTCTTTAACCTAAGACATGTTATGAATATATTTTCTGGTGGGCCAGTTGGTTGTTTGTAATTAATTATGTTGTTAAAATTCTGTGTGTTTTGTTTGGAGTTCTTATGTGTGTTTTGAAGAGTAGAATCAGTTAGGGTGGCACAAGGGATCGGAAATTTCGACCAGACATTTCCTACCGAATTGCTTTTACATTGAACTGTGAAAAAAACTGATCATTATCTAATTTGTGTCCATTTACTAAAGAAAAGGAATTTTTAGAATGAACTACCAAACCTTACCCTTATTTTTTGCTATATTATTATTTTATGTATTCAAATATAACCTGATGTGCCCTAGTGAAACTTTTGAGCTGCACCAGAGCCTGTTTCCCGGCACATGGAGGACCAGGGACTTGAATTTCTTCAGTTTGCTTTCCGCTGGTTCAACTGTCTTCTCATCCGTGAGGTTTGCTTTGACATTTGTTTACTTATGAGTGGGATAGTTTTGTCAAAAACATATATAATTGATTACATTACAGATTGGAAACATTGCCTGGAATAATTTTTTTAAGATGATTTTATGCTTTTTTACTAATGATGTCTTATTATATAATTAGATACCATTTCATCTCATCACGCGCCTTTGGGATACATATTTAGCTGAAGGAGATGCCTTACCAGACTTCCTAATATATATATTTGCCAGCTTCCTTCTAACGGTGAGCAAGATTTCCTTACCCATTTCATATAAATCTATCTGAATCAGATTTCATCTTGCAACTGTGCTGACTGGGAATATCTCTGCCGGTCAATATGTTAATGTATAGTTCCTCAGCTCTTCTGGCACGTAGGGTAAAAGCTTGGCATGATTTACATTTTCTTTACCATTGTGCCTTTTGTATAGATTTCATTCCTTGTATTAAAATTGTTTAGATTATTTCCAATGTGCATCAAAATTGCTTTCTAAAGGATGCAAACATTCCTGTATATACTTGTATTCCCTGTTTGACAACGGCCTCTGATACGCACATAATCTTTTATGCATTTCTTTGTTTCGTGTTGTATTTATGTATAGTTGCTTAGATTATTTGCACATCCTTGCTTTTGGTAATGCTTACTTTAGTAGGAAGTGATTTTTCTTTTTCCTTTTTACCTTTAGTGGTCAGACAAGCTCCAGAAGTTTGATTTCCAAGAATTGGTAATGTTCCTTCAGAACCTCCCAACAGATAATTGGACTCACCAGGAGCTTGAGATGGTGCTTTCACGGGCATTTATGTGGCACACCATGTTCAACAACTCTCCCAGCCATCTAATTAGCTGAGCGGGCATCTGCTGTTTTCTGGGTTTAGTTCTTCAATTTTACCTTTCTTTTTCTTATTAAAGTGTTTTTGTAAACCAATTATATTTGTATGTTACCTTGTAATATTTTGTAAAGGAGATACAAAAACAAATGATAGCCAAAGTGAGTCTATTTTTGTTGTATTAACGATATATATTCCAGAACATCAATTGATACCCAGTTTGTGTATGCAATATTTTAATGGAGACTTTTACAAGCATAATGTATATGGAAGTTGCTCTTAACTCGAATTGGCGAATTTAACAGGACGATTTCCCAGCCAAATGCCATACACGACCAACATAACCGTTGATGTATTTTTATGCTAGCCCTTTAAGTACATAAGAAAGATTTTTGTGATACCTGAACTCAGAAGTTCTAACAATGTTACTCAGCATAGATTTTATGCTCATTTCTCTGAAAGAATTAACGATTGTATATAATGGTGATCGAGACAAATAAAAATCAAGATTGACTACGTACAATCAAATCTGTAATGTACAACCTTATTTTATTCCTCATCCACTTCAAGCCCCGGTATATATTCCAAACTAACATCAAATATGACAGGACTGCTTGGAGCCACCCTTGGTCTTCCTGGAGCAGAATTAAGGCCTTTTGGGAATGCCAACTGCCAATAAAACACAAAGATCAACAATCAGAACCGAAGAATTGCCATTTTCTATCAGTAAATGAAAATTATCATACCATCAAGAGTTTTGTTATCGATTGTCCATGCAATTTTCAAGCACAATGTTCATAGTCAAGTTGCAGTATCTTTTTTAATGCATTAAGAAAAGGTTGTAGTATGCTTGAAAAGACACAAATATTACATGATTCAGGTGATTTCGATCATTTCTGGGACGTATCTACACTTTTTTATTTATGAAAAAAAATTGCTTTTTATATGAAAATTGGTCTTTATCATGTTCATGAACCATCTAATAATTTTTGGGGAATCCAGCTTGAACTGTCAAAATGGAAGCTTACTGATCCAGGTATGTACAGTCGACGCTTCCCTCCTACTTTCATGCTCAGAATACCTTCATCAAGTCCCTGTATAACCTGTTACTAATTGGGCTGAATATCAGTTAATATTCAAAAGCATTGTCAAACACTTTGGTCACAAAGCCGTTGTTTGTCAAGTTTGAACACTAACTACACTAACTACGGTGTAATAGAAATTCTTAAGCTTTATATAAACTCCAGAATTTACCTGACCAGAACCAACGCGAAAAATGTAAGGCAGACCTTTCTCCAGTGAACTGTAAAATTGAAAAGCGTGAACAAGAGAAACACATATAAAGAACTTTTGTCTAGGTCATATTCACAGGCTTAAAATTCATTTTCAGCATAGTGCATCCATGTGAGTGTATACATATAGGTGAAATTTTTTAATCAGGGTTCAATGAGAAAATCTTCAAAACCAAAATTGGAATGTAACAAAAAACTGGAAAAGTAGTGAACAAATTAAAACATCAAAAACATTCCTAGAGTATTTTGCTATTAGCAAAATATGGCTGATTGACGATTCATAAAACAATTAGATGTCCAACTTATGATTAGGAATGGTTGTACAATTCTGCAGTCAAAACTTCTCATGAATGCAACAACAAAAACCATTTCATACTAATTCATGGATTGAAGAAAGATTATTGCAAATTTGTAATACCTGTCAAATATTTGTCCAGTTGGAACCATTGCAACATAATTAGCAGCCACCTGTAATTATATTTCATTAGTCAGAGAGGCATATGGAAATGATGTCAGTCTTGGCATATTGAGAAAAATATCATCTGCTGACAGAGGACTTTACTCCTGACAAATATCACTTTTAAGTTTATTCAAGGTTGAAAAAGAATGAAGATACTTTAATCTTCATAGAAATATCAAACTTCAGCAAGTTCAGAAAGGAGGTGGTCTAGAGGTTCTTGCCTGGCCAAAAAGCATGTCATTGTGAAGAAGTTTAATTCAGTTGTGGAGTAAATGCAGTTTCTTTCTCATACAATTTTTTTCCTTTCTAAATATGCATCCAGTGATTCAAGTGCATGAGAAAATTATGCAGTGCCCCCAAAGGTTAATTTTGATGCAAATGGAAGAAAACAAGGGCACATTGGATCTGCAGCGGCATATGCTATCTTGAAGAACTCAGTAGATATGGCAAGCCCATTCACGCAATGCCATTAGTAGAGTATTTTCTAACTAGAAGGTAAAGATGAATACACAATCAGACCATTTCCCAATAAAAAAAATCAGTTGTTCCTAAGACCCAACTTAAGTAGTCAAGACTGGGACACATAAGTCAGAAATTTTACACACCTGAAATCCAATTGGTGGACTAGGACCTTGCCCTACTTTAATATCCTTGTATTGCAAACCTGATCCCGTAGTTACCGTAGGCACCTTCATTGCATAAAACATTCAAAAACAAAACCAGTCATTAACTACAGGTCTTAAAGTGTTAGTAATGTAAAATCCATCGACCTATCATCTAGTGATGATTAAAGGTCCCAAAAAATGTGTAACCTTCAACTTAAAATGCTATCACATCACATCGGTTAACTATTTCTAACAAAAACAATAGATTCTTCATTGCATAGCATTGAACATCATGTAGTATCTTATGTACAACTACAAGAACCTCTACTCATTCTTATTACTAGAACGTTAGATTCTATTAATTAGGGGGAAGATTAGGCACTGTGCAAGGAAATTAAGGCTTAAATTTTATCCACTCAATGAAGTTTAACTGCCAGAGATTCTTGGGTAACCAAACTTGAAATGAAGGGGCTTGCGGGTGACTACTTATTCCTGAAGGTTAACAAACCTATATTAACCAGATTTAAAGACAAGAAAGTTCAATGAAATTGTGATATCTTCCAAGTGTAAACTTCTCAAGATTTGACACGATTCATCATCTTACAAAAACCTGGTTTCTACCATTACACTATAAAATAACGCATAAATGTAAATGCATTGTAAGGAATGTACATCAATCACGGCCAATATTTAAGCAGAGAAAAGCATGGAAAGGAGGCAAATAAGGGGACTATGCAATCTCACCATACATTTTCAAGCTCTTTCTCACAAATGTCATCACACAGTTTTGGCTTTTCCTCTGGGGGCAAACCAGCTCCATTGGCATCCAATGAACCGATGAAGAGGCCTGAGACTCCTAGAGACAACCCAAGAAAGTTTCGACGTGAATTGACATCAAAAGTAGCAGTAGTGCATTCCCTTGTGTCTGAGGACTTGACTTTAACAATTAATCTTCGAAGTTTGTCAACCAAAGTGCTCTGAGGAGGATTAAAAGAGGGACTTTTACCACAAGTAGAACCTATCAAATAGGAACCTAAGTTCATAAAACAATTGTGGCAATTAAAGCAACAGAAGCATTGAAGAACAGAAGTTGGGCCAACACTATGCACAAATAAATCTGAATTCACAGTCTGAGTGTGAACTCATTAGTACTTCATATTAATAATATATGAACACAACAGAACTTATTTTTTGTGTTTTTAAAAAGTCTTTTCAAGGACATGCCATGCTAGAAAAGCCTCTTATGCATAGTTGAGATAGAGAGCAAAGCAATTGAGTTATGGTGTGAAGGTAACAAGTGCAAATATGAGGAAGAGAAACAAATGGGGCTACCGAGTGGGAGAAGCAGAGAGGAAGCTATGGCAGACATATCCGAGGATGTCATGCGATGATGTCCGCAAATGTGGAGGTTGCTTTCATCCTTATCCTGTGATGAGTGGGTGTATGAACGAAATATGGAGGCGCGGGAAGCAATTTCCTTCCAAACATGTGGATCAGATTGCATGGAGTCAAGTACAAAAATAAAGATATTTTGTGTTTTGCACCCACATGTTTCATTTTCCACTCCATGAGATGTGCAAAAGACAAATTTGTCCCTCTTTTGTCACCCCTTGCCGCCACCTTTCCATGTGTTTTTCAGCACCCAATTTGTTTGGCTTTACACCCATTTTCTTCACGTCTGCAACAACTGCAAGTGGCTTTCTGCGTTCTCCGGAGTGTAAACTTCCGGCAGCAATCTAGGAGCAAGAGGTCTTCTAAGAAAAAAAGAAATGAAAAAGAAGAAGATCAAAGGCGCAACAGAGCTGATACCATAAGAGAAAAGGCTGCAACAAAAGCGAAGAACCCAGAAACAGGTAGCAAAGAATGGTAAAACGCTAAAGAAGGATAAATGAGAAGAGAAAGAACCAGAAGAAAAAGAAGTAGAATTGTATATCAGAATGAGAGATTACAAAGTTGTGTGTCAGAAATAGATTAACCCCAAACCAATTAAAAAGACTAAACAAAAGCTTCAAACCAGAAAAAAACAGGCCCAAAAGCAGTGGGCTTTAAACAAAAGGACAGCCCAAAAACACAAACACAAACACAGTTTATCACTTTAAGTCTAGGCAGTTTCTTCCTGCACCCCACAATTTTGTAGATCCCAAAACTGACCTTTACCTTTTATTTGAAATCGGGATTTTGGAGTGTGTTACGGATTCATCAATCCAGAGTAAATATGTTGCTTTCCGGATGAGGAGGTGTTCCAGAAGCAAAATTTGCATAAATTGTTAATTTCTGGATTACTAAATTCGGAAATCTAATTTTTATTATGGATTGATGGATCTAGAATGATTTGTTTCAATTATGGATTTCTAAATCCAGATTGCATATTTTGAATTATGGATTGATGAATTAGGAATGGTTTTTTTAATTATGGATATTTTGATTTTTTATTTATTTTGGATTAACACTGTCATTCATGTACTACCGGAAGCACCAATCCGGGGACGCACCAATCCAAAATTTTATCGGAAGCGCCAATCCAAATTTTTACCAAATTTCATAATGAAAAAAAATAAATTTATAGTTTTTATATAGAGATAGTTTTATCTTTATATGTGCAGGAAGAAAAATGTAAGATGCAAGAAGAAATTGTCTGAGTCCTAAGTGTGATACATATGCATACCTTCTTCCTATACCTCCATATTTTTTTAATTCCAATCCTAAACTTTTGAGAATATTTTAGGATTTTTGTTAATTTATTTTTATTCATTTTTCTTATGTATACCGTAAAATCTATTTATTATAATATATATTATAGATTGCATAATAGAATCAACACTCCAAAATACATATTATAACAATATTTATTATTGGATATACCTTTCAGATTTTATAATCTAAAACAAATTTTCAAAAAAAAAAATATATTAAGGATGGTAAAATTCAGAAAATATATCCCAAAATACTTTTTAGATTGTGGAATTCAATTCTTAAATAATGTAAAAGTCAGAAACAAGTTCTTCCTTTTCGTTTCAGCAAGTATAAGCTACAAAGTAAATCTGAATGGAGAAACAAACTATGAAGTCAATATTTAATGTTAGTGTGTTAAAATAATCGAAAATGATAAACGACAAAAGTTGTTAAGATTAATTAAATTATAGATTAATTTATCAAAACCAAAACGACTATAATATAACAATATATATTATTATATAAAATTAGAGTATAGTGAGATAATTGACTCTATAATAAAAATTAAGTCTTCCTTCTTAAAGAATAATATTTTAAGACTTGTTTTCTTTATCATCACCTCAAGTGGCTTTTCTTGTACTTTTTATCTATTATTTTTATCATTTACAATTTTTTTTTATCGATTTCAAACACTGCTACTTAAGTCATATAAATTAAATTAAATTAAATTTTGAATTTTAAAGTATAGAGGATATCTTTCTTTTGTATAGTTTAATTTTATAATTATTATAATTTTAATCAATGCTACTTTGAATTTGATATTTAAATTTTAAC
>Ga0123341_1002590_pt1 | contig 15001 bp, 10 predicted proteins | sample Turbeapinknodule_FD_89959 | JGI IMG/M metagenome (GOLD analysis project Ga0123341, IMG submission 89959) | Root nodule microbial communities of legume samples collected from Mexico - Turtle bean Mexico pink nodule | ecosystem: Host-associated > Plants > Roots > Nodule | place: Mexico: Nepantla... | reverse complement strand
TAAAAATAGTATATGTTCCATTTTAATATCAATTTATTTCTTCTTAAAAAAAAAATACTTTCCGTAAAGACGTGGATGTATATACACTAAAATATATATCTTCAAAGTGAAAAAATAAGGGTATTTAATTCACCAAACACTGAGATTAATTGCGAGAAAGCTATTTTAAATTAACCAATAGTTTCAAGATTGATCATATATCATAATCGCTTAATTTTGTAAATCAGTTATTTGTACTAGAATCAGGTATAATTAAATATTAGATATATAATAGTACCCTAATAAAAAAAAATGAACGATAAAAAGAACAAAATAACTAAATCATAATTTATTAACATAATATATTTTAATATCTGATTTTAATAATTTATTTAATAATCACACTAACTAGCAGTTCCCCCTTTTGAGTTTAAGTCCTAAGAATGTTAGTGTATACATTAACTTGGATAAGGAAAAGTTTATGACCCTTACTTCTTTTTCCACTTTTCTACTTTACTTCAAGAGATACTCACAAATTTGAAAGCTAAAATTAATATGCATTTCAAATAAACTCAAGCATAACACAGGGCACCATGTTGCACTGCTAAAATTAATATGCATTTCAAATAAACTCAAGCATAAACATGAATTTGAACTTAAAAATCCTGGGCAAATACAGTAAGAAATGCCCTAAAAAGTTGCAGAATATATAATAAGAGACTGATATCTGATATCCCCTGCTTACCCCCGATTAGTATGATTTGCTATGTACAAAACTATCACCTAAAGCAAAAACCATACTTCCATTCTCAATCAGAAATTGCTGACTGCAAAAACGTTCAAAAATTGAAGTATCACAACTTTCCCAACCAACCAGGTAATGTGAAAACGGCCTTATCACAATCTATCTTCTTCAGTCTCATATCAGACCAAAGAAAAGTGCACTGCAGCATGTTTTCTTCTCCTCCCCAAAATATTCATCCAACAAAATTTATCCTAAATAAGACAAAGCTAAAAACAAAGGAAAACAATAGACTATATTGACTCTACCCTTTCAAAGCAAATTGTTACAACCAAGGTTCTAAACTGTGGTTGTCACTGCATCTTCGATATTCCAAGAAAAAATATGATAAAATGCAGTCAATGCTGCCGTAGTTGTGCTGTCAGAAACAGTCCAGAAACCTTCACATTGGAAATTGAACTCATAGTCCTAACTAAGGAGAAAATCTAAGAGTGTTGCGAAATGGCAGTAGCAGCAACAGAGGAGACAGAAAGTCTCCTTGCAGGACGAGTAGAGTTCTTCACATAAGATGAATTCCACTCACCACCATCTTGAGCATAATAATCCATTGGATAGTCTCCACCAAAATCCTTTGCATCCCCCTCACAACAAGAACCACTCCTCTTACCACAACCCACACTCTCATCACAAACCTCATTCTTCTCCCACCACCCAGGTATCAATCCCAGTGCAACATCTGCCTCAAAAGAAGTAAGCACCGGTTTCACAAACGCCTCGCCCCAATCAATGGACAACCTCGGACACGCAATCTGAATCCAAGCATCCACAGAATCCTCAAACAGAGCAACCCTCCCAGGACTTAGCTCCGACATCAAAACCACAGTGTAATCCAACCCTCTCTCCCTCATCTTCTTCTCCAACCTCTCCAAAATCCTAGGATTCCCTTGCCTCCCCAGAGTCCCCAAAACCACACCCCAACTCCGAGCCTCCCTCGCCTTCAAAATCGCGTTTTTCCTCGACCGCTTCATACCCACATGATCGTATTCCTCCAGAAACAACTTCCCCATGTAAGGGTCATACCTGAATGCCCTAATCCCCGGATTCGCAATCATGAACGCCTCCAAATGAAACCTTCCATCCGCCACAAACACCAAAACGCTTTCACCAACGCCGCAACCAAGCGAATTCGACGAGACCCTGGGCGCGGTGCAGCCCAGAACCTCACCCGCGGAGAGCGGCTTCGACTGAGGAACCAAAACCCTAAACCCTAACTCCTCCAACTGCGGCTTTGCGGCGCGAATCGCCGAGGCGAATTGGATTGTCCCGGCGACAACGAGGGTTTGGGGGCGCGATTCGAGGTTCAACCTGACGGTGTCGACGAAGTGCGGGACGTCGATTTTGATGTCGACGAAAACGTAGAGGCAGGGGATCGTGGTGGCGTCGATGGGGACGAGGCAGCTGTGGCCGTAGTGGATGAGGAGGTCGGCATCGAGGGCGGCGGCGGCGAAGTCGTCGACGCAGCAGGCGCCGTAGGTGACGTCGCCGAGGACGTAGCAGTGGGTGACGGCGGCGAAGGTGGTGAAGATGTCGGAGAGGGAAAGAGAGTACATGAGAAGGCCCTCGGGGAACTGGAGGGCGACGCGCTTGGCGCCCGTGGAGAGCACGCGCCAAACGGACTTGTGAATCTCGAAGTTGTAGTTGGAGGGGAGGACGGAGATGGCGGCGTTGAGAAGTGGGTCGTTGAGGATTGAATCTGGAACTTGATTTTTGACGAAACGCTTTGGCTTTGGCTTTGGCTTTGGGTTTGAAGATGAAGAAGAATGAGAAATGAGGTGCATCTCTGCTTCTGCTTTGCCTTCCTCTGACTCCATTGTTATCTCTTCTTCTTTCTCTCTGCTTTCTTTCTACTCACACCAAATCTCTTATTTTATGAATGAAAAATGTTTTTATACTTCACTTCCTCGGTTTTCTTTTAAATGTTGTATTTTTTAAAGAAAGAAAAATCACTATCATTTGTAAGGTTCAAAACAATATTTATTTTTATGTCATTTTAATTTATTCATTTATTCATACAAATTTGTTGTAAAATAATAAAATCAATATTTTTATTTTTTAAAAATATCCTCAACGGTATTTAAAAAATTAAGAGGGGAAATGCAAATAACCCCTGCCTTTGAATGGTTTAAATTACACTCTATTTAACAAGTTATTGAATTATTAGATTTTCATTTTTAAATGTTATTAAAGGTTAGTTTAATTTACTTTTCTTTATCAAAACCAATTAGTCTCTCGTTTTTACGCAGAAACGAACATAAATTACAAACAGAATAGATTTTCTTTTTATTAGCCTTGACTCAAAATATTTGAGAAGAACTAGAAGTAGACACTCTTTGAATGAGAGACTAAGAATTTAATTTATCCTTTCATTAATAATTAATATATGCTATATTTTCTTAATGAAAATGTTTCTCAATACTAATTGTTTTTTGAAAATTTAAATTGATAATATGTATAATCAAGACAATTAATAGTTTGACGATTAAACTCATCTCTAAGTCACATTAAAAGACAATTTTTTCATGGTTAATTTCTATCATTACACCTCTTTCATTAAAATAGTTAAAAAGTAAAATATATAGCTTAAAACCTAACTAACACGTACTCCCAAGGTTGAAAAATTCACCCATCCAAATAAGTATATGATAAGTTAGTTGGTTTTTATAATCATTTTAAACATTTAAATTAAATAATTTATAAGTTTTTTAGTTGTAATAATTTCCATTTTTTGTAGTTAAATAATTTCTAATTTACCGACTTAATTATTATGCACGGAAATTAACTCTATTTAGTATCTCATGAAAGAATTTTGATCTATTCTTTTAATTTTTCAAATTGAAAAATGGTAATTTGTCATAATCCTTTTATAATTGTAACACCAATTAAAAATAAATATCATGTCCAAGTATTAAAATATTTAGTCACTTTGATATCCCATCAAACAGTAATCAGTTATAAAAAATAAATAAAAAATTGGTTGTTTTCTACAAAAACACTGTACTTGTAAAAATAAAAATCACTTAAAATCAGAACAGTGCCATGAGTACATATAAATATAGCTCCAGGGTCCAGATACTGTTCAGTAATTTAAAAATTGGGAGTTTTTCATTCATAATTTCTGAAAATACTTTCTGGAGCAAACTTAATAAGAATTATTCCCAAGAATTACAACAGAAAATAGAATTGATGAGTTTCACGAGCAGTACAATTCCAAAGATTTTATGGGTGTTATGTAGGTATAACTAGTTAGAAAGATATATGTATATTCTATTATGATACATGTGGTGAAATACAGTGATGATAAGGCAAATGAATTAATAACTGACTCTCCATCTAATCTTGTTTCCCTTACAAAAGGACACCGAATCAAAACCTGAAAGATACATGCGTATAATCAGATAAATGAACACGTAAAAGCATCATCAATTCTACAACTGGTACATGAGATAACAGAAGAAGAAAAATCTGAGTTTAGAGAATGGTTGCCTCAAATCAAACAGAACCAAGATAAAATAAAAGTCGCACCACGATCACCACCTTAGACAGTCACGACGCAAGCGCGATAAGCATAGGTTCAAAGACCACCTGCACCAACAGTGAATGATCAACAAGGTAACAATAAAAAAGATAGAGATTTTGCACAATTAAAATTAAAAAAATAATAATAATCTTGCTTGACATTAGCTGATACGCACAAAAAAAGATGATGGAAGTTTCATAGGTGCAAACACACTGAGAGGGAAAAAAACGATGGCACGGACTTTCTACAATAATATCCATACCTGTATGACAACGAATGGACAAGAAAGGCAGACAATAGGTGCAACTCGTCCCAGATTGGGGGCGCGAGACAAGATTGTTTAACAGAGTCCCACTACGCCTTCACGTTGACTACCAAAAGTAGATTTACTTAGGTAGCAGAACCTTTTAAAAAATAATAACTAAACAAAAGCATCACTAAACAAATATCACCAGATTGCTGAGACATCTGATTATAAAATAAATCAAGTTTGTTTTCCAATTTAAACCCATGAAAACAGTATCTATATCAGTTCTGAACCAAAAGAATGTATACCTAAAGAGGAGATAGGAGAAAGCCACTTAAATATAATCAAATCATCCAACCAGGGATAATTATACACCTACTGGCTATAATAAAAAATAAAATAGAAAACAGAAAAAGAATAACTTCAAAAACGGACATCCCTTCAGAGGTATGTACCATGCATAAAGCCTATAAAACAGCCATGATAACGAAATTAGCAACACTGGGATCCATTAGAATGGGATCTTACCCTTTATACAACAGAGTATTTGCCCGGTTGATTTCCACCAGGAAGTTGCAAAGCCTGATTTGTGATGTCTTCCAAAACACGCTTCAATTGTGCTTTAGCTGTCTTAACAGACTGCTCGGTAGGACCTTCAATGAACAAGTAGAGTTTGCGTTCTCCAGGTCCTGGGATTTTTCCAGGTGGGAAGAACTGCCCCCTGGTGGTAATGGCAGCTCCAGTCCAATCAGATATGGGGCCTAATGTTTCCTTATGCGTAACTTTCCAGCGAGCATTCTGGGGGAAATCATTTATTTCCAACTCAGCCTCATAATGCTCTGGTAATGCTTCTGATTGTATTTTTTCTATGTTGCGATGCAAGTTCATAGCAGCTAGAGCTGCTCGAGCTGCGCCATCATTTGCAGCAAGGGGTAGCCCAGTACCAGGCAAGACTGCAGGGGTCTGGAGACCAAGTACAGACGGAAAAGAAACAGGCAGTCCACCATTAGAAATCAGCTGAGCAGCAGAGATGGGAGTAGGCAATGCAGGAGCATTAACTTTAGTGGCAGCAAGAATCTGAGCAAAAGCAGGATGCTGTGAGATATCACCTCCTGCCTTCCGAATACCTTCATCTTCATCTTCGGAATCTGACTTGTCTTCTTCAAACCCATATTCCTTGGCTTGTGCTTTCTTTGCTGCTCTCCTCACCTCATCTTCCTCTTCATTAAATTTAAAGCCACTGCCTCCATAACCAGTCCCATGGGCTTGCTCCAGTCCTTGATTCACCTTGGCCATAAAGCCATCAGCAAGAGTTTTCAGATCATTGGGAACAGTCTGCTCAGATAATTCCAAGGCTTTCAGCAGATCAGGTGCATATCTTGCCTCTTCCTCAGATATAAATGTAATGGCACAACCCTTTCGACCAGCTCGTCCAGTGCGCCCAACTCGGTGTACATAATCTTCGTAGTGGTTAGGAACATCAAAATTGATCACTAATTCTAGCTCCTTAACATCTAATCCCCTGGCAGCAATACTTGTTGCAACCAACAAACTGCAGACATTGCTTTTAAAGTCAGATATTGTGGATTCTCGGTCTGTCTGGTCCTTAGCCCCGTGAAGAGAAAGGCATGGATAACCATGCCTGAGCAGATCCTTGAACAAACTATCACATTTCTCCTGGGAGTGAACAAATATCAGGATCTTTCCTTTCTCGTACCATTCCCCCAATATTTCTAAGAGTCTAAGGAACCTTTCATTATCTGGTCTCACCTCAACTAGCTGTAATATGTCTTTGTTCACTACACTCCTCCCGCCAACTTGAATTTCAACAGGTTTATTCAAAACCTTCCGAGCCAGAATTTCAACCTGGCGGGGGAAAGTTGCAGAGAAAAGAACTGTTTGACGATCTGGACGAATATTCTGAACAATTCGTGCAATTTGAGGTTCAAAGCCCATGTCAAACATTCGATCAGCCTCATCCATGACCAGATAAGTGACTCTACGCAAGTTAGTTATTTTTCCACTACTGGTGCATAATATGTCAATCATCCTACCTGGAGTACAAACCACTATCTCAGCACCACGTTTCAACTCACTAATTTGTTGAGCAACACCGGAGCCTCCATACACAGGCACGCACCTGAGACCTAGTATCTTAGCAAATTTTTTTATATCACTGTGAATCTGTTGAACAAGTTCCCTTGTAGGGGCCATAATAAGCCCAATAGGTCCATCTCCGGCAACAACTGGTGGCTGATCCTTGATATGCCTCAGCATTGGCAGAACAAAAGCAAGTGTTTTGCCTGACCCAGTTTTAGCAATCCCTATGCAATCTCGGCCACTCATGATTACAGGGAGAGCCTGAGCTTGAATAGGCATCGGCTTTTCAAAGTTCATCTTCTTTATTGTCTCCAAAACTTTGCTACCAAGTCCAGTCTGGTGCCATGATTTTATAGGCTTTGGCACATCCTTTCCATGTATCTTCAATTCCAACTGCTTCCTGTATACTGCAGCTTCTTCTGGAGTCATCTTCGACATCTCCTTCACTTCAATATAAAAAGTTTTCTTGAATGGTTCATAGTCAATCTTTGAGTGGTCAACTAAAGAAAGCTTCTCGGCTTTGGTTTTCTTCACTCTTTTCATGAACTCATCATCATCTTCATCCAATGGATCCCTCTCAACTTCATCATCAGCATAATCTGAGTCAGACTCTTCACCAGGAATTATTCTGCCAATAGACTTATTTGAACCTTTCCTTGACTGTGTACCACGACTTTGCTCATTCCCTTTATCTTTGGCTTTTATGTCAACGGCTTTATCAGAAATTACTGATGTCACAGCATTGTTCAGCTTTTCAACTTCAGGTAGAACCATAGAATTCATGAAAGCATCCAATGGATCTATTTCATCATCTTCAGGTGTACCAGCAGTTCCCTCCTGTAAATCAGATGCAATTGTCCCATTATCCGTGTCTACCTCCATCACATCCTTAGGTTCCATATCAGCAGGTTTGTCATCTTCATCTACATCCATACCTGTATCTTGCTTCTCTGTTCCCGGTCCTTCTTCATCATCAGATTCCCCTTCTAGTGTCCAGGTCTTTCCAGACTCAGGTTCATTAGCACTTACTTCACCATGCTTTTCTCTTTCTGCTTCTTCTTTCTTCCTTCTCAGCTCTTGCCACTCTTGAACTCTCCTCCTCCGCTTTTCTATTTCTTCATCCAACCTCTTCTGTTCATTTTCCATCTCCTCTTCACGGGTAGGTTTTATCTCTCCATCTTTGGTATCTGAATCATCTCCAACACTCTTTTTTCTTGGGCTTCCTTCATGTTCCTCAGATTGCCTGCTTGGCTTGCTGACGCTTCTTTCCCTCTCTCTCTTCTTGTAATAACCATCTTCCTTCCTGTGCCGCTTTCTATCCCTCTCCCTAGATTCACCATCACTGTAATCACTATCAACTTCTCTACGCTTCTCCCTCTCCCGTGCTCTCCTCGCCCTTTCTCTTTCTTTTTCCTTCTCTCTCTCATGATCCCTCCTTTCCCTTTCCCTCTCTCTAATCCTCTCCTTATCTTCTTTTCTTTCCCTCTCTTTCTCTTTTTCCTTTACTCTGTCTGTCTTCTCCCTGTCTTCCCTATCCCTTTCCCTTTTCTTCTCTCGACCTCTTTCTCTCTCCACATCCTTATCTTTATCTTTGCGCTTCTCCCTGTCTCGATCATGCTTCTCTTCAGAATCAGTACTCCTCTCTCTTTCAGGTTTTCGTGACTCACGATCCCTCTTCTCCCTATCCCTGTGCCTCCCGTCGTTTTTATCCTTACCCCTTTCTCCAGTTCTATCACGGTCACGGTCGCGGTGACTCCTCTTAGAATCCCCATCTTTCACCTCATGAATTTCTTTCCTCGATCTATGCTTTCCCTCATCCATTGTTCCCTCCTACAAATTCACACCTACACGTTAGTAACACCAACATACTGCAAACACACAGTATTCCTAAACCCTAGGAGAGAAATTCATTCCGCAACCATACTCAAATGTAAGCACAGAGTGTTTCAAAGCAATTACAACAACAACAACAACTTAATAAAGGAAAATCATATGCATACAGAATATTTCGTCGCATCAATGCAAATCAGGAAATGGAAAATCACGGCATGGCATAAAGCGGAAACAGAGCATATCAAGAATTTTCAACCGTAAACTAGGGATTCGAATTCACGTGACAGAGTCGAGCACGGAAGAACGCTGAAATGAATGTGAATCGAAATGCAAATGAACAGAGCAGGTAAAACAAAAAGCATAGTATTGAAAAGATAGAGAGAAGTGCGAACCTCGCAACCAGTTTCAAAATCGGAACGGTAGAGAGAAACAAATGAATTTCTCAGTCGCGTAGAAGCGAAGCTCGATAACTAGGGCACCGCACTCCCTCGCGGCGGCGACAAACACACCAAAACGGAACTGCTTTCAGTGTCGCATTACAAATAACAAACAATATAACAACGTCGCAGAAACAAAATTCATTTTGCAGCTAATACAACTAAATATTTCCAAAACTATATATCTTTTATATTTAAATAAATGTTTTTAATCAGAAATACTCGTTTATTATGTGTATTTGTTACCCTGAAAATAAAACTATTCGTATTTTATTTATTTTCTATGGTAGTCTTCAAAAATAAAAAATGTCAAAGTTTTAAAGGACATTATCAATAAGAGAAATCTAACAAGTACATTTTAAATTATTCAGATGAATTATTTTATCATTATCAAGTAGGTGATAATAATCCTATGGACAACTAAAACAATCATTTAAATTAAATTTAAATCTTGTAAATTAAAAAAAAAAAACTTAAATGAAAGAAATAATTTTATTCAAAATGTCAACTAATTTCTAAATCGATATTAATAGTCTACAAAGCTTTTATTCGATCAAAAGAATATTTTGAGTTTGTCTCGTATTAAATAAGAAGATCAATATATAAAAAAAAATTGTGTTTTTACTCAGTAAATCTCTACTTATCTTAAATTAAATAAGAATGTAATTAAAAAATAATATATTAAAGAAATTCATAAACTTAATGTTAAAAAATTTAAATTATAAATATTTTTTTAAATTTTCTCACATTGAGCAAAAATGTGTTTGAAGATTAATATATACAAAAGAAGAGTGGGCAACCTATGTTACAAATAAATGTAAATAAATGTGAATATATCTTAAATTGAGGTAACTAAAAATTATTACAATATATATAAAAAAAAAACTCTCAAACTTAATGTTAAAAGTTTTTAATTAGAAATGATTTCTTTAACTTTTTTTTAAATGAAATGTTGTTTAATAAACCCTAGATCAACTTGAATTTTTCAGGAAAAAGAAAAAACCAAATCGATAGGGTGATTTAGTTTAACTAGTGAAGTGGAGCTTTGGAAACACATACATTTGGAGAAGATGAGCATGAGTGTTTAAGGATCAAATCAAATGAGAAATAGAATTGAATTAGACTTAAAATTCATTTTTTAATTTATTTTAACAAGTGTTTGTTGAGTTTTTTAGGTCATTCGTTATCGACCATCAATAATATGTATTTTTACACGAGTTGACATATTTGATGCAAACATTATTTTCTAAGATTGAGTTAGGATTAAAGTTATTTTTTTAATAATGAATAATAATTTGAAAAACAGTTGTAAAATCACTTTCTAGCAGTTCCTCAAAGTGTAAAATCACTATTTGCTTCACATTTTGGTTGGACATTTGTCTGTGGTACATTGGTGCATCCCATGATGATACTTTTACCGTGTGATTTTGATTTTGAATGGCAAATCAAGTTTAAGATCCCATCTATTTCAAAGCTGAGTATAATTATTTTTGGTTAAAATTGGTTATTATAATGTGTATATGAATTAGTTTCGGTAGTAGTAAATTGACATTAAACAAATACTTTTTATTACAAAAAGACTGCATTTTTTTTCTATGTATCCCAATCCCAATGAATACAGTAATTTTTTATTGATTTTATTAAAATGTTTATAAGACTTTTTACTTTGATATCCCAATAATGTGTATAATATGTAAATTAATTAAAAGTTACATAAGATTAAAATTATAAATGACAACAAAATTAATATCATCTTGAACTTTAGATTTGATGATTAAATAAAAACAGTTTTCTTTTAAATGTAACCCTTAAAAACTATTTTTTTTTAATTAAAGCTTCGAAGTAGCAACAGTTTTTGAAGCAGATTGATTTCATTCCAAGTCTAATTCATTTTCTGTTCAATGAAATCTTATTCAGATTTTGCTTTTAGACAAATTTCTCTACTATTGTCACAAAATTGAGTATTTGCATTACTACATTTTCTATCCAATGAAATCTTATTCAGTTTTGATATTTGAACAATATTTTCCATAAAAAAATTAACTTCCTTGCATACTAAAACTAATTTTTGTATAAATTATTTTATACAGCTTTTCTAGATCTATATTTTGAATTCATATAAAAACTACATTTAATTTATAAAAAAATTAACTTTTTTTCATATTTTTCTCTGTTAGAAGTAATCATAGAAAAGTTTATACAAAAGTGTATACAACATACTTGCAAAAAGTGAGGTGAAAAAACCTGAACTAACTTGATCAAGGTGCCATCAAAAACCTATATAGTAGACAGGAAAATAGTGCTTCCAAGGGCAATGTCAAGGTGGAGAAGACAAGAAGACAAATATATATATAAAATAAAATGGTTCACGCATGAACTTCATGCACCTTATATTTTATCTAGTTACATGATGAATTGGGGTCTATACTACAAATTCATCAAAAAAAAACTAACCATAAATCTCATAAGATTTCTCTTTTGTTAGAAACAAGACATACCCAAATTGCTAACACCGCTAAAATTATTGTTCTCATATATAAACAATGTACATGTAACCTATTATTTTCTCTCCACACCAGTATTTGACAAAGCTGCATTAGTAGCTGCTTTTAAAGGTGGCCTATTAATCTTCTCAAGTAATCTACTAAATACTAATTTGACTGGTATGCAAGCGACAGTAGTGAGCTCAGATATCTCTGGTTTAATCAACCTATTTGTTTGATAAAAACTTCTATCATGTAATTGATTTTTACCATGATTACTTTCAATAGATAATGAAGACAGAGTTCTAGTTTTCTGACTAGATGATGACAAACTCACTTTCTTTGGCATCTTTTTTGTGGACTTCTTGTCTACCGAAGGTGAAGGACTGTTAAGGCCACTCTTCCTGGAAAGGCTGGCCTTGTGACTGGAACTTCCATCATTTAATTTCTTATATTCAATATTTCTTTCTTGATCTATGGAAAAATCTGCATCACTCTCAACACCATTAGATGACAATACAAGGGGACGAGGAACACGAAAATTTGCTGTTCTCCTTGCAGTTCTCCAAGCTGGTGGAAGTACACTACTTCCCTCAAAGCCAATCCCCTCGTTACTAAAGTCATCAACCACAGAAAAAAGATTATCTGATGAACCATCCTTAAGGGCTTCAATTTGGATTGGGTGCCCTATTATTGACTTCCCATCTAGCTTACTTGTGATAGAAACAATGGGGACAGGCGCTTTCCTATAGCTTGCTTGAACCTTCAAGTCTACATCAACCAGCATCGACCTCCTTCCATCAAAATTATAGCGATCACCATATAATGGAGCACACCCTTTACTTTCCCAATATCCTTTGAAGGCAGTCTGATCTTCCCGAGCCCATTCATCCCATTCAACACCGGGACCAATTTTATTTTGACCTTTTCCTAGTGCTTTGGGGGTTAGAGAATATTCATCTTCAAACCCAAACTTTTGATCTGTGTCATCAAAAACATCACTAATACCATTCACATAGTAATGCAAACTTGGATCCAATCTCCTGTGATTTAAACGGCTTCTCAGTCCTCCAACATCTGCTCCATAAAAAACAACACCTCTCCCATCAGGAGCACCAACAAACCTCTTTGCAAGATTACGATTATTCCTCTTTCCTTTTAATTTCCATTTGGATACCGCTTCATTACCTGATATATGCTCAGGAGGATAGAGGTGAGGAATGTCTCGAGAAATTGTCAACTCATCAAGTTCCTCACTGCTAGTGCTTTCTTGTTCTTCAGTATCATGACAAGTTTCTGTGGTTACAATTACATCAGAAGAGTGAAAAAGAATATTTGAAACAACATAAAAAAAGTTATCCTCTCTCCCTCCCTCTGTGAAACAGGCAAGTAGTACCACAACATAACAGAAACCATGTTGACTTCCAATCTGACATATATAATTGGTTTAGCTTTAATGCATAATCCACAATAAATAATGTCACGGTTTTTTTAAGGACTGGATTGCTTGATTGAGCTCATGCGTTTATATTATATTTCTTTTTTGTATGCTTCCAGCTCCTTACTTAGTTTCTCTATCTATAATCCTTTTTTTCTTGACTTAAAGAATGGAAGGAGAATAGCAATTTCCCACAAGAAATTGTAAGCAAAACAGAGCATCTTCACCAGTTGGTTAACTTGAAATAGAAAAGATGGGGAATCATCTCTAAATATACCTGAAAGTGTAATCATCTCGTCATCTTTGTCAAGTTCCATTTCAGAGGAATCTGAATCAGCATTAGCAGAACCAGTTTCAAAAGAATCAGATTCCACAACATCCATAAAAGCAGATTCACTCTCATCAGCCAAAGAACTGCAATAAGCATAATCCCCTCCAAGTTGGGAAGCTGACATTGCAACATTGGCAGGAATCTCCTTGTAATCCAGAGAATCACTAGATTCTGCTGGAAAATAAACAAATCTGCTCCTTTTTGATCGGTGCGCTACACCTACTTGCTCCAGTCCTGAAAACAAAGCATCACCCACTGTATTATATATCTCTCTCTCCATCCAACATCAACCTTTTTTTTTGTCTAAATAGTTTTACCATTGGCTTGAATGAACTTCCAATGCAAAGACCCATCACTGGTTAGCGCGGTGCTATACTCAGCTATTAGTTTATAATCAACATTATATCATCAGAGGATGAGAGCGGGCCTCTCAAAGGAAATTTTGAGCTCAATCCTCTTCATAGGATCTACCATGTGAGTTTGTTTTTCATTCTCATTTCTTAATGTTACTGGTTATGGATGCATGACTATGCCTTTCTTAACAGTACATTATATAATCTAAAATCAGTCTAGTAAGAAGCAACACCTATTTTTTCTTGCTTCTTTAAGATTTGCCTCTCAAGTTCAAGAGCATGAAGAATAGCATCTTCTCTGCGAGCATATTTCTCTCTTTTCTTTAAGGGAATACCCTGGGCAGACTCTGCCCTTTCAATACATCCATCAAATTCACCGCACCGGAATGTCTTCACACGCTTGGATTTCTCCAAATTGTACCAATCTCTGTTTAAAACAACACCAACCCACAGAAGGAAAATCAGAAAAATATAATGAAAACACCAATGACAACTGATACAGCAGCACAATAGATGTCACAAGAAGATGTCTGGATAACTCTCTGACTCATTGAAACCATTCAACAAACATAGTATATGCACATAAATCCTCACAATCAGATAAACGTCGGCATAACAGTTTTCTCAACAGATATTGACTTAGTTATCAGTGTCTAAACTAAACTAAGCAGCACTACAATCAACAAAGCATGGAGCAAATTGAAACCACATATAAGTAATCAAATTTCAATAAATAACAAAATGAAAAGGACTATTACACGCTAGCATCTTCCCTTCCGAGAAGCTTAACGGGAGTTCCTGAACGAGGCGAGGTGAGATGAGAAGCAGAAAGGTGATCGGGACCAAGTATTTGACCGGGCCACCACGAACCGTTCCTTCTTCGAACCCACACAATCGATCCAACGTCGCAATCCACCGCACCCAACCCCGAACTCTCCATCTCTCGAACTCTCCCTTTACCTTTCGCTTTCTTTCGCTTCCCCAGTTTTCCACTCTTTTCCTTCCGCTCTCGATGAGAGTCAATGCGGTGGCTCTGCCGCCGGCGAAGAGACACGACGAACGGAGGACTCGGGCACCGTCGTGAATGGACAGTCCGATAAGTGCGACGTGAGTTAGGGCACAGGATTCCAATCAGATTTGGGAAATTTAATTTTTAGGGTTTTCAATTTTGACTTTGCTTAATTAAAATTCCACGCCCAAACAAATGTATGAATGTTCTAGAAGCATTGGTTTTCACTGTAGGATTTGGTTAGCTACATAATGACATGTGTGGACAGTGCTGGCTGGTGCCATGTGGCACCATATTTTCATTTTAATTTAGATAAGTAAAATAAATTTTCAATTCTTAATTAAAACAGGAATTTGACCAGTGTTAATGTAAATTATTAAATAAAAAAAATAAGAAATTAATATTTTAAAACTCTAAATCTAGTAGTTTACATAACTATATTAGATTGTGTTTTTATTAAATACTATTAAAC
>Ga0123341_1002588_pt1 | contig 15003 bp, 10 predicted proteins | sample Turbeapinknodule_FD_89959 | JGI IMG/M metagenome (GOLD analysis project Ga0123341, IMG submission 89959) | Root nodule microbial communities of legume samples collected from Mexico - Turtle bean Mexico pink nodule | ecosystem: Host-associated > Plants > Roots > Nodule | place: Mexico: Nepantla... | reverse complement strand
TTTATATATATGGTAATGTAATTTTGTTTTGAAACAATTGTTGAAGTAGTGATGTAAGTTGAATTGGATTAAAATGTGATTTTGAATTCTGATGGTGGATTCAATTGGATTTGTTGAACATGAATTTTGTTTGTCATATGTGAATTTTATGTGAACATAATTTTTTTGTTTATATTTGAAAGGGTAAAAATAGGAGGGGCCTGCATGCATTGCAATCCCTAAAAAATTCTGTAACCAAACCCAAAATTGCGAAATACATCAGAGAATGGGGAAAGAAAAACCCTAAGGAATATGCTTATGTGGGTATCTCCACTGTAACACAACCCATTAGGAATAGTAGAATGCAAGCGACCTTTACACTAAAAGCAATGTCAGTGACTTGCATTTCTGATTAGGAATCGATTCCAATTTTTTGGCAAGAAGAGATAGCAAGGGAAAGTGAAGAACAGTAGATGTTACCAATGGAATTAGCAAACTTGTAGATCATCGAACATAGATAACGAGGTAAAATCTCTTATCATAGTTTATCTATCTATCTATGTTTTTTCTTTCCATTATCTAACTTTTTTCACATATAATTTTCTGAATTTCTGCTAAGAATTGGAGTTACCCGTTCTAGTTTTCAACCCAATTATGGGTACAGCATTTTTTATCAAACTTTGTTGTTTAATTAGGATTTTGTCCTGTACTCCTGTTACAAAGCTGTGTAGTAATTTGATTGTAGGTGCAAAGTGACTAAGTAGTTGTTCTTTGTCGTGTAAGAAAAATTAAAGTAAGTTTGTCGATTGCCATTGTACTGCCTGATAATTTTTTTGGCTGGTAGCAGTAATAGACCATGTCGACAATTTTTTTCCTTGTTCCTAGATCCTATTCTTCCTTAAGCAGTAACAGAATAACACAAATATTGAAATGAATGAAGAAAAATAAAAGCTCTGGAGAGTTGTTAAACTGGAATGACTCCACAGGAGTATTAGCTACTGAGAATTTAGGTTATTCTTGTATAAAATTAAGTACCTGTCTAAACAATGTGTTGAAAACTAAATTACTTGTATTATTTTTGAAAATTTTGATTTTTGTTATTATGCAGAGCTGAAATCAATGATATATACTTTGATTAAACTAAATTTCTGAAACTTATGTATCCTCTGCCAAAGGTCTGAAGTTGAACCAATGGATTGTACAGCTGCAAGAAAGACACAAAAGGCTGACCGAGAAAAGCTGAGGAGAGATCGACTCAATGAGCAATTTGTAGTGCTGGGCAACATTTTAGGTAAATCAAATTTCACATTCTTTGGTGAAAAAATTGTCATGGATTTTTTATATTCATTGCTACTAAAGATATCCAACTGCTAGATACTCTTTTGTTGAATGACCTATTAATAATAACTAAAGCGTTGTAACTAACAGTACCCTGATTGTATTTGTTATGCAAGTGTTAGCATTGGTTTGTATATTGTTAATGACTTTTTTTTGGAATTAACCTGGTTGGACTTCAATTATTTTCAACCACATGTCGCAGTGATTACTGTAGTAGGTTATATACATATGGTGAGAGTTTGGATCGAATGAATTGTTCCCTAGATATTCCTTAGAATTTATTCATGTGTTTGTCCACTTGATGAGAACTTGTAAAACAGCACTTCTATTAAATCACTCTGCCTGTGGCGACTCTGAAATGCAGATCCTGATAGGCCCAAAAATGACAAAGCAACCATTATAGGTGATACCATTCAATTGCTGCAGGACCTTACTTCTCAAGTTAGTAAACTTAAAGATGAATATACTACACTAAATGAAGAATCTTGTGAGGTAATATTGTCTCTTCTTGCTTTGATGAATCACCATGATGCTTTTGGGACATAAAATAATCAAGGAAGTAATGACATTTTGTTGATTTCAGTTGGCTCGTGAGAAAAATGATCTTAGAGAAGAGAAGGCTTCTCTTAAATCGGATATTGAGAAGTTGAATTGTCAGTATCAGCAACAGCTCAGGACTGTGTCTCCATGGACTGCAATGGATCATTCAGTAATGGTAGCTCCACCATCATATCCATATCCAGTGCCAATGCCATTACCTCCTGCTCCAATTACTATGCAGCCATACCCCTTCTATGCTAATCAACATTCTGCTATTATCCCTAACCCTTGTTCGTCATATGTTCCTTATTTAGTCCCTAATACCCTTGTTGAACAGCAATCTATCCAACACATAGCCCCACCTCTTCATCCAGGTTTTCAGTCCCACATGTCAGGTAAACAAGAGTCCAGAAACAAATCCAAGGAGAGTATGGTTGAAAAACATGAGGATTCAAATGATGTCACTGCAGACCAGACTCCCAAGTCTTCTTCAGACCAGGTTAGTGTTGCTTTGCTTTTAGGGAAATCTTGTAACCTACATGGCTGTGATAAAAGAGGTATGGATTCAAGTGGTGTTCATTTGTTGGGTTTTGCAGGACTTGTCATCTGGACAAAGAAAATCTAGCGAGTTGCCAAGGAAACAAAGCAGTTGCAATGAAGCAAGTTCGTTAGGTTGGTGTTCTTCATCTAGTAGCGTTCAGGAGAGTTCATCAAGTAGTGTAGTTCACGAGCACAAAGGTTAATGAACAAGAAAGGGAGCAATCTCAGTCAAGTGCTCATCTCTTTTGAGTTGAAGTCATAATGGAGTTTCTCTAGTGTTTAGCTGCTACTACTGTCTGGAGGTACAAGTCACTTGTTTTCTTTCTTTAAAAAGAATCACTTCTGACATCTCTCCCAGGCTAGCATTTTATTAAAATTGGATTAAATACTCTATAAATAAGCTTTTCCTTGCGGGTAAAAGCTTGGCAAGTCTGGTTTATATACCCATTTGTTGTAAAAAGTTAAAGTTGCAGCTGAAAACCTCCCAACTTGATTGGTGTGGCCAGTGTTTACGGTATGTAAATCACTTCACCCATTGACCTTGGACTGGAAATTGTATTTATATTATGAGAAATGCTAGTTATACACTCATTCTAATATACTCTATTATCGTATGAAGTTTGTTAAAAAAGCTTAAAATTGAGTTTATACTTATTTAGTAAACCTCATTTATAGTATTGTAATTTGTAAGAGACTTAGATCAATAAGAAAGGTGTTCTGGATTGGAATTTGGAAGGAGCATGTTGTTCACAAAAAATATCTGTTGGTTAAACTACATAAACAAGTCTGGACAAGTTTCTTTGTAAGTCATTTTAGGAGAGGAAAAAAAAAGGAAATTAACTTCTCAATAAGCTAAAATGATCTTGTATACGAGATAAAAATAAAAATTTAGAGAAGCTACATGAGAGGATTTCTGTAAGTTAGATTATGGAAAAAATGATTTTAGTTTTTCCTTTATTTTTCTCTCTTAGAAGGAGCTTATGGAAAAATCTGTCTAAAGATGCCTTTGATTCCTGTTAATTTTCGCATCACATGTAATGAAATATTATTAATTTTTTTCTCATAGATTTTGAAAATAAATACATGTCATGTACAACTTGGTGGAACTATAAATAAGTGATCAGTCTGACTAATTAATAATGACAAGCTTGTTGATACAACAAAGAGAGATGTGGAAAAAGTATAAAAACGGTGAGATAAGAATTCAAAGTACTACCATAAAAATATTGTAGAAATGCTACTTAAATAGTATAACACACCATAAACTAGACCTGTGGGTGGTGCTATGTATTAGTTAGACCACGTGGCAGCAATAGAGTGGCCCCAGCCCAGGGAGATATCGAAGTGTTTAAGGGAAATAAGTAAATTTAATCGAACAGCTGCTGAGTGAGCCGTGGTTATTATAGATTTACAATGAACAAGTAAACGATTATCTTGCACCATAATGTACAAGGAAAGAAAAACAATCTTGTGAAGGGAGAGCAGCCTTACTATCTTTCATAGTTGTGATTGGATTCTTGACTGAATCTTGAAATGGTTGTAAAAAATAGAACTAATGCCAGCATGCAGTAACACACTCTGTGCAAGTTTTCTCTTTTTGATCATCGAGTAAAATTCAAGTGTTTTGCACAGTATTAAATCTATTTGATAGGTTATGGTTTTTTATACTAGACTAGAAGTAAAAGCTAGTATTGGCTTCTTAGGTAAGTAGAAAATTTATTGAGCAGTCTGGCGGATTCCTATGTTCTCCCTTTTGGCTGTAAATGAGAAGATTAGCCTGATCAAATGCAGAGAATAATAAAAGTGCACCCACTGCTAGCAGACACAAGCGTAATATATATTGTTGCTTGTGATATAACGAAATTCGAATTTGGTATATCGGTTTTGAAAGTAAAAAGGATGACTGAACAAATTTTAAAACTATATTACGAGAGAATACATTATAGTTACCAATATTAGAACAATATTGTGCTTCCAGAATATTACTATATTCTGTTCCAATGTATGATTGTTGTGCGGTACTGCTAGTGTATGTATTTTCTGAATACCATTGGTTGTAAAAAAATACTCAAATGATTATGATAAGATTATTAGTTATTTGATTATTTTAAAGCGCATTTTTCACTTCATTTTGTTCAGGTAATAAATAAAATTAATAACATGATTGATAAAAAACTAAATTTATAAGCACTGCTAGTACAGAGAAAAAAACGGTGGTTGAACAGAAGTTGCACTCAAAGAATATATGCCAAAGCCAGTCTGATATCAGAAGCCAAACAAGCTTATATAAACCCCAGAAGACCACCTAGTGTGTGTGCTTATGATATAGTATATTTCTGCTCTGCAAGTTGCATTGAGATAGAAAAAGGGAGAGAAGAATGGGATGGTTCTACCCTAAGAAGAGTGCAGAATGTAAGCACGAATGCACATTGACAGAGCAGACCATGGACACTTCTTCTCTTTCTCTAAATCTTCACTTATTTGTGATATTTGGCATTGTCCTTAGCTTGTTGTGGCTCTCCCATTACACCACCTACAAGGCTCAGCAGAATCACATAGCCCTTTACGTTCAGTTATTCTTGTTTCTTTCGCCCATCCTATTGATTCTCTTGCTCTCATATTCCACCTGTGGAAGGCTCAACTTTTGCTTCATGAGTTCGAGGCACGAGTCACTCAAACGAGCTGCTGTGTCTTCCTGGAATCTTGCAGCTACTACCGCCACTGTTACCACTTTGTTATTAATCTTTATTTTATTCTAAGTGGTTTTTAGGATCTCCCAGAGAAGGAGACAGAAATTCCATATAGTATTACCGCACAACACGAGTATAAGGGGAACTTTAGTCAGAAATTTTATGTTCTTTGTTCATATTCAAGTCATATACTGATAATATTACTGTATTATGTGCTGATATTCTGTATCTAAATTAATTTGAAGTCCTCTCACTTGTGAAAAAATGCAATTTGATCTCCATGTAGCAATTCAACGGTTGTTCTTGCCATCTTTTCTCTTGTGCTTGTGTTGGTTAGATTTATGAAAGCAGGACAAAGTAATCTAGTAGAACAAAGAATGAATTGCATTCTTTTTACAGTATGCAGTCACTGATTATGCATTCCATTTGTTTCTCTCTTCAAATCTCCGGTTGAAGTTGATACGCAATAAAAGGGTAATGTTAAATTCCAATAAAACTTGTCTCTCTCATTTACAAACTTCATATTTTCTATTGATTTTAGAGTTTCTATAAATAGTAATAATAAAACAAAAACTGGTAGATGTAACCAAACTTATTAAAAGACTAAGGAATTTATGAATCATGTAATCGCTTCTGTTTAATCAACTTTAACTTCAAAGAACTACTGCAAGCGGCAACCTTATTCAATTTTTTTTTTTTAGAACTGAACACGATTCATATATTTATACAAGCATCATTACATCTGCATCTACATATTTAAGAATTACAATACTCAAATGATTTTTACACTAACTCAAAGTTAAGAGCAAAGATAAAAGGCACAGAAAAGTAAAACCAACCTACAGAGAAAATTTTCAAATCAAACAAACCAGCTATCAAGAAAGTTGGATTGGTATTGAGCCATTATGAGCAATACAAGGATCAAAGCAGCCACACCCCATGGAGAGCTACCTTCTGAAGGGCCTTGGTGGGTTCTTCTGCCACTCCCCCACGGTAACGAAGCAGAGAACCAATCTGAGTTCTCCATAGAAGATAACCAACGAACTATGAGTATTAGCACCACCGGGGTAGCAAACAGTACCCAACCAAATTGTTCTTCAGCAGTTTCAACAACCTCTTCATAGGAAAAGTACCATGAAACGGCAAAGAAGAGGAAGATGAGTGCTAAGATTAAGAGAACAGGATAAGGCAGAGGATTCAGAGTGAAGCCATCCAAAACAGCAGAGGTTCTGCTTCTACCATAAGCCATTGAATTGGATGGTCTTTTGGGTATTGGAATTCAGAAGTGAGAAGCTTAAAGGACTATTTTTTTATAGCAAAATGAAAGAGAGGTGTGAGTGTGTGATTGGTGAGTGGTTTAGTTGTGAGACTAAGTTGTAATAGTTTGATTTTTGGAACTGATTTATAAATGAGATGAATAAAGTGAAGACAAGGGAGGTAGTGTCAGCTGCAGGTACAACAACATGCTGAACAGTTGAGCAAAAGGGTGATACAATTTCCTTAGAGAAGAAGTTTAATGCTATTGGCATGCTACAACATACCATGACAATTATATGCTATTTTTTCAGAGTTTCAATTAATTGATTTTGACCTCATTGGTTGGATTTTGAATGGCCATTATGATGAGCGTTATCCCATTTTGCATGATCACACCAAGGAAATTTTAATCAAATAAACTATACTAAAAGTATATTCAAACTATTTTTTTTCAAAAACACTGGCTTTTATTTATACACAGTAAGTCTTTACATAAATTAATGTCTTCTAATATAATCACCTTTCTATCATATTTTTTTGAAGAAAAACCAGAAGACCTTTCTATCATAAAATAGGATAAGATTCAGTGAAAGATATAAACAGTTATTTTCTAATGTTATTTAATAAAATATTTTATTATGGTTTTAAGATAATTATATTAAAATTTAATAAATATGTCACTCATAATAATTAGTGTAAAATATATTTACATATAGTGAAGGTGCATCTGTTAATTATTCTTATAACGAACCTTTACTTTAGTTCCTCATGTTACAATTTACCTCAATCCCTAACATTATAAAATATCATTCAAGTTAGTTTTAATTTTATTTATCTAGCATCAAAGGTTGATGTGAATGATGTTTTCTAAAACCAAAACTAAGGTGAAGCTTTTGTAAATTTTGAAAGGTAAACATATTTACTGTTGAATATATAAATAAATCCTATTTCGGAAAAGTTTTATTATTTGCAACAGTGATTTTTTCTTATAAGAACTTAAATTTGTATCATGATATGGACTTAAAAAAGAAAGACAGCAAAACTGATACCGATTATTTCTTTGGTGTCTCTTTCCTCCACTTCTCACTGAAGTGATTGCTTATGTAGTATGTTCAACAAAAAGTTATTGGCTCTAAAAAGCACTTTTTGCATTTTTAACCAGTTTTGCATGGTCCATTTCAATGCTGATACTGATACCACATTAGATTGGACCAGATATAGTTATCATAAAAAAAATAATGGAGCTAGTGTGGGGACATATGAGCTATTCTCAGCTAATGGATGATGGAATAAGCCATTACCTACTATAAACATAGTCACACTTTTCCCTTCTTCCCACTCCTCTTGACCCTTTCTCTGTCTCTGATAAAATTGTTGATTCCATAGTTTGAGTAAAATCATCTATTTCAAGTGTTGCTTGAGCTGAAACTTTAACACCAAATTTCTGGTCTTTTGGGTTGAATTTTTCTTTTGTACAAAAGTTCTAATAGTTGGTTTCTTTTTGTTGGGAGTTAGATTAAAAAACTGCTTATATAGATCAGATTAAATGCAAACTGTTTCCCTTTTCACTTACACAGAATGGCCACTTTCAAATATGCTTGAAGATTCAATCATAGAACATAACACGTTTGAATTGTAAAGTGACATCACAGATAAGAATGTAATACTGAATAGAAACATTAGAATTACTCTTGCAGAACATTAGGACGTAACATATACCATTGTAGTACATAAAACATCAACAATAGTAAAAATAACATAGAACACAATACCATTCATCTCATCGGTTCAAAAGTTTCACAGTTCTCAACACATGTTTTTTTTCTCATAATAACTCTATCTGTTACAGTAGCAGGCATACGTACACTGACAAAATGGTGGCTGGACAAAAACCTTTCTCCTTGAAGTTCCCAACAAGGACAACACAAGCAGAATAAGTACTATGAGTATTAGTGCGACAAAAGGTGAGGTGTACTTGGTTTCTTCTTCTTCTTCTTCTGGTTGACTTGAGAAGAGCTTTGGTGCAGACAGAAGAATCAAGGCCAGGGCCAAGATCAGAACAACATTTGGAGTACGAGCATCACAGGGCCTTGGTTTATAGTAGTAGTAACCCATTGAAGGCCTGAGAAAATAACAGAGAAATGAAGGTTTTTTATGATTCAGAAGGATTAAGTCAAAAGGAATCTCAATACGAAAGAACATATTATAGTTGGCATAATTTGTCCTCCACACAAAATTTGGTACGCATTTAGTGTTTTTATAATATCTATGAGGCTGTCAAATTCCGTGAGAATGACGATATTGTCATCACAGACAAAATAGTGGGGTCAACTACGTGTTCATGATTTTCATAGAAAGTCTATGGACATTAATATGATGTAATTTCAATTTCTCACAAACAATTCTTTAAGCAGTTTTCGTTTGAAACCAAAAAGTAGTTCATTGTATAGACAAATTCAGTTCAACCAAATAGATCAAATCTGATTTCTGTTGGTTCATATTTTTTTAATTTTTGATTTCATTCCAGTAGCTTTTTTCAAACCATTCTTGTGAGTTTCAGTTTTTTTTTTCCATTTCCATCTCTGATTATCTGAATATCTACAAAACATTAAAAACTGACAATTTTTCTTCTCTAACGAATTTCCCAAACTTAAATTTTAATTGGTTTTTTAAATGAAAAAATGTTAATTGTTTATAATTCTCTCCTTTCTTTACAAAAATGCTATTGTTGGTTCTGATTTTCAAGAATATTTAGAAATGTGCATATAAGGTAAAAGATTAGATATGTACCTACCACTAATAATTTCTCCTTATGATAAGCCCAACATACTAAACACTGGATTTTAGAATCATGGGTTGTGCAAAGTTTTTTTTTACATAATGTTCTCAAACATGTTTCACAGCTATGCTGAGAAAAAGTCAACCAGTTTGGTTGGATTCTTTTGATTCACTAAACCAATGCTAGTTTTATTTGTCTTCAAATTTATTGTGTTATTCTTTCAAATATTCAGTTATGTGTTGTGCTCAGTAGTTTTAAGGATGATAGAACACAGTAAAATGTTAGTTCTACTGATTAGAAAAAGTGAAGAAACAGGGGAAGAATTACACTGAGAAACAGGTAAACCTCTATCCACAAACTTGGAAAATCATCTTAGTCCAACCCAAAAACTAACCAGATTGATCCTCCCATCTCCTCACTCCACTTTTCATAGTTAACTAGCTTCCTTCCTTTATCTGTGTATAGCTCTTAAATGATATCTCCTTGTTGGATACACGTATGGAACATCGAGATATTCTTAGAATACGTATCGACGAGGTGTCAGTTCTAATACAATTTAAAAAAAAATACATTAATTTTTTTTAAATTTAAACTTTGTTAAAAAAACTAAAATATATACTTGTCTATATAAATTTTTATTATCAATTTATATAATTTGTGTTTTAAATTTTAGAAATGTATTTATGTTGTATCTGACTCAGTGTCTATTCTACATAGTTAACATCATAGTTGATAAAGTAGGATTGCATCATTTTGAGCTTAGTCATTATTTCATATCCTGAGGCTGGAGGGGGAATCCTCTAGTTTTAGAGAGTTCCTTTGTTTATATTTTCTGCAATTATGTCTTTTATATGACACAATTGTTATGACCTTGCATTTCCTTTAACCATTCAGGTTCTGTGTTTTTCTTTTTTTGACCTATGAATGAAGTGAAATCATTTTCCATTCTCCTACTGGTGCTCTGGTTTGATAAATAATTAACCATTCATTTTTTCTTTCAATTTTATAGTAATGCCAGGGTTTACTGCGTATTGGCTAAGTTGCAGGGTTGCTATGTTGTTGGAAGTGCTGGATCAAAGGAAAAGGTGAGCTTCACTAATGCTTGCAAAAGTAAAACTGAATGCTTGAATTAGTTATTCCTTTCATGTATACAATAGATGAAGTATTGACATTCAGACACATGAACCGAGTACTTTGTTCATTTTCTTACTGAATTTGTTGTATTAGGTTGACCTTCTAAAGAATGAGCTTGGATTCAATGAATCTTTTAACTACAAAGAAGAATTAGACTTGAATGTGGTTAGTTGAGCTATTCTCTATAGAAACAGAATCTCCAACACAACCTCTCCTACTGAAAGTGACAACTTGTGCGGAGATAACATATTATGGATGTGGTGATTTTGAGTTATTAACATATTTGTAAATTTAATTCGACACTCAAATTAATTTAGATAGGATATCGGTTCACATATTTTAGATTAGATTTTTCATATGTAATTCACAAATTCTAGATTAGATTTTTCGTATGTGACGACTTTGGGTTCTTTTTCTATTTATAGTAATTGTTTTAGGCTTTAAATGATAGTAACAGACATTGGGTATTTATGTGTAAATGACAGAATCAACGGTAGATACATTCATGGTCTCACTTTTTCTCCTCGCTCAAAAGATAAAGCTAAATTTGCACCTAGTTTAGTTAAATTAGAACTGCAAAGAAGATAATTGTAACTATAAAAGAAATAGATGAGAGGAATTAGCTACGAAATTCAAGTCATGTTCTCTATTTGAGCTTCATGATTGATTAGTTGAAATTAAGAATTTTGAGCATAACTGTTGAGGTTAAGAACTCACCTATAATAAATTATGGCTAGGAAGCTTGTTGTGTGAATATTGAAATTATATTAGAGATAAATTGTTTAGAGAAGATATATTGAGATAACTTCATGGAATCCAACTCTGATGATGAATATTTTTCTTTATTAAGTAATATAATATAATGTTTGGTTGTTTTGAATACTTTGAATTTAAAATTACTTGCACACTTTAATTTTGAATAAATCTATGTTTTTAAGTCTTTTGTCAAAATTAGTAAAATTGTAAATGGGTTAAACACATCATATTTAGATATGGTGGCTCATAAGATCAAATTTATTGTAAGTTAATTATGACTAGTAATCACAAATGTTCTTGTATGAACTCTAAATGTCTCCTTTCTCACTCTGTTAGTTGTCGAATTTTTTAATCAGTAGGGTGTCTCAGTTTTCGAATACCAGCTGAAGCGTGTTAGAAGTTGGGGGCGGAGTACAAGTAAAAAGTAATTTGACGCTCAAGTCAATATTCGGTATGCGAAAGTTAGGAGTAATAAATTCTATTAAATACATACTTTGGTTTAACTTTGGTCAACCTATTCATAGATTCATATTGGACTTTTGGGTTGATGAGTTTGATTAGCATGAATACCACTATTAAAATGACTATTAACATGACATTGAGTACAAACTAGTTGTGTTAAACTAATCTTTAAGTCATTATTGTTTTTAAGTATCAAGATATCTACGATCATGTTATCAAGGTCATTCTCAACTATTTAGTTACGATCTTACTCATCCCGACCATATAGAGTACAACAAATTAATAGGCAAAAGGTGAAGAGAGGAGAGAAAAGAAACTCATTTCTTTTTATCTTATCTTAGTTTAAGATATTTTTTTAGATAAATAGCTAACTATTTTGCTTTGTAACAAAGTTGAAAAATTCTTAGGATTTAAAAAAAATCTTAATAGGGAAAGAGGTTTCAAAAATAGATTCTTAACACATGATAAAATTGTGCTAATCAATTATAGGGACAGAAAATAGCAAGAGCATAATTTAAGCTCATGAAAGATGGATATTTTTGAAATAGTTGCTTTATCAAATTAAAAAATATAATTAATGAAATTGAAATTAAAAATAACATTGAATACTCAATAGACAAGATGTAATAAACAAGAATATTTCATTTAAGAATAGTTTCCAAAAAATAATTTTTAGACAACTATCCGTATTTATAATACACGATATATTGGTTATATAATCAATATTTAATATTGTGTGTTTTTTAAAATATGATATCCTTAGGGTTTAGGGCACATTTTGGTGGTTGTTTCTCATGAAATTTTGTTGAGTGGAAACTTTTGGAGAGAGAAAAGAAAACAAAGAGAAAAAATTATCGATCCATTTTGTTTTGTCTGAGTCTCGGTTTTGGCATTGGGCTATTGTTTAGTTTGTTCGTTCCAATCCAACGTTGGTTGTTGTTTGGGCGTGCGTGTGGGTGTGTGTTGGGTGTCCAAAAAGTTGAATCAGCGACCCCATGAGACCTCAGAGAACGTCGATCCACGCCGTCACGTCATGGGTGAGGCGGCAACCCCCAAAGGTGAAGGCTTTTCTCGCCGTCGTTTCCGGCATGGCGGCTCTCGTCCTCCTCCGCTTCATCGTCCACGATCACGACAATCTCTTTGTTGCTGCCGAGGCCGTCCACTCCCTCGGAATTTCCGTCCTCATCTATAAGCTCACGAAGGAGAAGACTTGTGCTGGTACAACACTCAGTTGCTGTTTTCTCTTGACCTTTCAACATGTATATTCTATTTCTGTTTGTTCATTGGATAGGGTAGGTTAAGAGTTTCTCCTTCTAACTTATTTCAAATATCAAATGGGAATGCTCAGAAAATTAATTTAGGAACGTCAATTATTTGGGACTGGTTTCTTCAGATTCTAATTTAACCCATCTAGATTTCCTTTACCAAATTTTGATTTTTTATAAAAAAAATCTTGTTTTCTTTTATGCTTTGCAATTTTCAATTTATTTTGACAATCGGGTCGGCATTGTTTGGCTTATTTGATTTGTGTGTGTATTTTGGCTTAATCAATTCTGCGTGTTGTCTTTTGTTGTTGAACATGTTGGAGGTATATATTTCTAATGGTTTTGAATTATGACCAGGGTTGTCGCTCAAATCCCAGGAATTGACAGCTATCTTTTTAGCTGTTAGGCTTTACTGCAGTTTTGTCATGGAATATGATATCCACACCATACTTGATTTCGCTACTTTCATTACAACACTGTGGGTTATATATATGATTCGTTTTAAGCTGAAGGCTAGTTACATGGAGGAGAAGGATAACTTTGCAATATACTATGTGGTAAGCTCCAATGCTTCTCCACTACCTATTGTTTCATCCTAAGATTAGAAGCCCACCCCCATCTATTTTGTCCTTTCAAATGATAGTGACATTTTATTAGTTCTTGTAGGTGAAGCATTTTTTTTTCTATTTCTTTATGCTGGAATTGGAAACTTGACCATATTAGTTTTAGAGTTTCATATAGTGTCTTAAGATGAGCCATTCCATAATCACAATCTCATTAAGACATTAGCTGGGGGTGGTAGTACATATTGCTTGTACTGAAAATTATACTTTCAGTATAATTATTTTCCAATCATTGAAATAGTTGTATTAATGCAAACATCCTTCTAATAAGACTAGAAAATCTGGATCTGTAGAGTCAAATGGGAGAATTGTTTCCCATGAGATGATGCATGTGAAATGGACTTCCTATTACTAATTTCTAATGGCAGTCACAAAGTCTGAGAATAAAAGCTTGAAACCTGTCCTATTTCCCCACGCTAGAGTGGGATTGGGGTGTTTTTTACATATGACTGACTACTTGCTCTTATTTTGATTGAGCTAAGAGCCATTGCATCAAATAAAACTGCTGCAGACCATATATGTAATGTGGCTTTCCTTTTACTCCCTCTTTCTTCCTTTGCTCCTCCTCTTTGTCTACTTTGAGAGATTTAACCTATTCCTTTTCACATGTTTGTTATTTTGTCTCACATTGCTTGTAGCTTATAGGTTTACCAAGAGTCAGTTTGATGTTCTCTACTTTTGAACTGAATGCAGGTGGTACCGTGTGCTGTCTTAGCCTTGCTTATTCATCCATCAACTTCTCATCATTTATTAAACAGGATTTCTTGGGCATTCTGTGTATATCTGGAAGCTGTCTCAGTCCTGCCCCAACTGCGGGTCATGCAGAACACCAAGGTATTATTTCTTGACTTAAAATTCTATCTTCAACATTTTGTTTATGGGATCTGATTCTATCTTCCATTTTCATTTTACACTTTCAGATTGTTGAGCCATTCACAGCGCATTACGTATTTGCACTGGGTGTCGCAAGATTCTTGAGCTGTGCACATTGGGTTCTTCAGGTTCGATCATGAAAACTTCAAAATTCATTTCCAAATTTGATGCTCAGTTGTTTTTTTGACACATGCTGGTTATCAGTGTCCCTAGGACAATATTTTTTTTTGAATGTCTATCTTGTTGAAAGGTCTGAAATGTGAGCATTCCTTTATAAGTTTTAGTTCCTCTTTCATTTTAAAATTTAGTATTATTGAAAGTCTTTCCTTTACCAGAATTTTAGCAGGACATGTGTTCTACCTGTATTTAATTTTCAATTTTAATTGACGTGTTCTGAGTTTCTCAATTAAGTTAAAACCAATGTGATAATAAACAGATACTAGATTGCTGCTGTTATTGGTTGTTTCTTTAATGGTATATCTTACTGAATTTTCTAACTGTTGGTCTCCTACGAACTTATTGTTTTTTTCACAGGTGTTAGATAGCCGTGGGCATTTGTTGGTAGCCTTGGGGTATGGTTTATGGCCATCAATGGTTCTTATCTCTGAAATTGTCCAGACCTTCATCTTGGCAGATTTCTGTTACTATTATGTCAAAAGGTTGGTTTAGTTTCTAATGCAATTCTTTTTCTCCCTGTCATTCGTTTAATGCTTCTTCTGCTCAGAGTTTCTCAAGATCACTCCAGCACTTCTCTTGTATATTTGACC
>Ga0123341_1002587_pt1 | contig 15004 bp, 4 predicted proteins | sample Turbeapinknodule_FD_89959 | JGI IMG/M metagenome (GOLD analysis project Ga0123341, IMG submission 89959) | Root nodule microbial communities of legume samples collected from Mexico - Turtle bean Mexico pink nodule | ecosystem: Host-associated > Plants > Roots > Nodule | place: Mexico: Nepantla... | reverse complement strand
GATGAAAAGTATTTTAGTTTGTGGGATAAACATAAAGATTTTTGTATAATTAAAAATAAACATTTAAAATATATATGTTATATAATTAGATTTCACAATAAGTAAACAGTGATCAGTATTTTCCATTTTCTATAAACAATTTATATTGAGAACGTGGTTTTGTATTTATACTTTTATAAATAATTGATTTTCCATTAGTTATCTATCTTGTCTAGTTGCATCTTTATTTCCCAAGAGGATGACAACAAGATTTAAAATATGCAAAGTACACTACAAAATTCTTTATTGTCACTATTTTGATTGATATTTAGTTGTAGTACTTTATGGAAGAAAAAATAAATGAAGTAATAAAAAAAAGTGATAAAAAAGAGAGTTAAAATATTAAAGGAAACTTAGCTGACATGACATGTAAAGGTGGAAACAAACAAAAAGAGTGCAAATTGCAGAAGCCTTTGATGCCAAAGCAATGAAGATAAAAGAAAGTGTATTAAGTTTAATGTAAAGAAAAGTTAGAATATTTTTGGACTTTTTCTATTAGGAATGTAACTATAGCCGTGCAATGTGCAAATCCCACAAGCTTCTCCATAAATTTTTTTATTATTGAAACAAAGTGAATAGCCTAAGAACACAACCCCTGTTTTCTGAAGAGCTTAGCCAATAGCTTAGCTATGTTCAAACCTACTACGATCTTAGAAAGGAAGGTGCAGTTATTAACTGTTTGAGGAGTTTTGAGGAACACTGATTAAGTCTTCAAAATAATACAAAACTAGATTAAAAACAAATACCTGGATTCACTTTGATATTTTTACTGTTTAAGGTGAAAAAACAAAGATAATGAATTGAAAGATTCATTCTGAACTTCCATTAATAAATAGAAAGCAGTACTAAAGTAACAGTCAAGTGGTTGATCACAAATACTTTTTACTTTTTATTTAAAATTGAAATTGAGTTGGATTACCAATTCCATGGTTAAAAAAATTAAGTTGGGTCACATAAATTGTATTAGAAACTCTTTTTCTTCATATGGAAAATCACAAAATATTAATTTTATGAATTTTAAATAAATAAAGTAAAAAAGATAAAAAAATATAAAAAGTTAGAACAAATATGAATTAAATATTTATCCATAAAATATAATTTATTACTCCTTAAACACATTAATAAAATCTTTGGAGGATAATCTTGTCTGATTTTATCATGCATTTAGATTTTTAATGTTACCATTAGGTGACAACCGTCATACACTTTAAAATTTATAGATAAACATGCATTAAACCTTTATTGATAAATTTTCATGTATTTAAAAAATTAATAAAATCGTAAAAGAATAATCTTTCTTCAGAAATTAATTTTATTTATTAAAAATCAATAATTTTTCCTTAGGTAACAACTGTCATACATTTGAATAATGTATTAATGTATCTCTAATGTGTCTTAATCAATAACTATCTACCATATTTACCATCTTCTATCTTTTAAAATACTTTAAAACTTATCTCTTCCTTTCTTTGAACTCACATTCATTATTTTACTTGTTTTCTTTCCATCATTTTGCTCTTTCTTAAAATAGCACAATTTAAAAAATGTAATATTTAATCGTACAGTTTACTTGAATGGTCAATAATTATGACTAGAAGTATACCAAATTATAAATAATAATTTAATTTTGTGGTGTAAAAGATGAGGGTGTTAGGAGGTTAGTTTTAAAGGCAAAGTAATATTTGGCATTAGGGAAGATAGAAGTCACGTGCTATGCGTGCTGGAGTCTGACAAATAACCTCTTTTGGCATTGCTACTGTTGCTTCTCTCTCTCTCTCAAACCAACAACTCCTTCATTTCATGGCAATGCCTGGCTTTCGTGCTCCTTCTATTGCTACCCATTATCTTCAACCTTCTCCAACGCTATTTGCATGCTCCTTATTCCTCTAAACAAACCAAACCCTTCTCTCATTCTTACCTCTCCCACTCTCTTCATGGCTCTTCCCTTCAACCTCGTACTCTGCTACCTCGTCCTGTTCTTGTTGCGGTTTCTGCATGCCACCGCAGACCAAAACAACGACAAGCTTTACCTTCTTTCCTTCAAAGAGGGTCTCCAAAATCCTCACCTCCTCCCCTCCTGGCACCCGGCCACCCCGCACTGCAACTGGGTCGGCGTCACGTGCCAACTCGGCCGGGTCACCTCGCTCACTCTTCCCAACCGCAACCTCAGAGGAACACTTTCTTCGTCGCTCTTCTCTCTCTCTTCACTCTCTCTACTCAACCTACGTGAAAACCAGCTCTCAGGCGAGATCCCCGGCGAGCTCGGTGGGTTGCTTCAGCTCGAAACTCTCAGACTAGGCTCCAACTCTCTCACCGGGAATATCCCGCCGGAGGTGGGGCTCTTGACGAAGTTATGCACTCTCGACCTCTCCGGGAACTCGCTCGTTGGAGAAGTTCCGGATAGTGTCGGGAATTTGACTCGGCTTGAGTTTCTCGACCTCAGTAACAACTTTTTATCCGGTTCTCTTCCGGTTAGTCTCTTCTCCGGAGCGAGGTCTTTGATTTCCGTTGATATATCGAACAACTCGTTTTCTGGCGTAATCCCGCCGGAAATCGGGAACTTGCGGAATATCAGTGCTCTTTACGTGGGGATTAACAAGCTGTCTGGGACTTTGCCGAGGGAGATTGGGTTGCTTTCAAAACTTGAAATTTTCTACTCTCCTTCCTGTTCCATCGAAGGTCCTTTGCCTGAGGAAATGGCGAAGCTGAAAGCGTTGACCAAGCTTGACCTTTCTTACAACCCCTTGAGGTGTTCGATTCCCAAGTTCATTGGGGAGCTGGAGAGTTTGAAAATTTTGGACCTTGTGTTTTCCCAGCTTAATGGGTCGGTGCCTGCTGAGCTTGGGAAATGCAAGAATTTGAGGTCTGTGATGCTTTCTTTCAATTCACTCTCTGGGTCTCTGCCTGAGGAGCTTTCTGAGCTTCCCATGTTAACCTTTTCTGCTGAAAAAAATCAGCTTCATGGGCCTTTGCCTTCTTGGCTAGGGAAGTGGAGCAATATCGATTCTCTTTTGCTCTCTGCTAACCGTTTTTCTGGGGCTATTCCTCCTGAACTTGGGAATTGTTCTGTGATGGAGCACCTCAGTTTAAGTAGTAATTTGTTGACGGGTCCTATTCCTGAGGAGCTTTGTAATGCTGCCTCACTTTTGGAGGTTGATCTTGATGACAACTTTCTCTCTGGTACTGTTGAGAAAGTTTTCGTCAAGTGTAAGAACCTTACGCAGTTGGTTTTGATGAATAATCGGATTTTTGGTTCTATACCTGAGTATCTTTCTGAGTTATCCTTGATGGTGCTGGACCTTGATTCTAACAATTTTAGTGGGAAAATACCTGCTGGGTTGTGGAACTCATTGGCTCTGATGGAATTCTCCGTTGCTAATAACCGTTTGGAGGGTTCTCTTCCTGTGGAGATTGGGAATGCGATTATGCTGGAGAGGCTTGTTCTTAGCAATAATCGTCTGACAGGTACTATTCCAAAGGAAATTGGGAGACTCTCAAATCTTTCAGTTCTTAATTTGAATGGGAATATGCTTGAAGGGAGTATCCCAAATGAGCTCGGTGGTTGCACTTCCCTCACTACACTGGACCTTGGAAATAATCAGCTGAACGGGTCTATTCCTGAGAAACTGGTTGAACTGAGCCAATTGCAGTGCCTGGTTCTTTCTCACAATAATCTATCTGGGTCCATTCCTGCCAAAAAGTCTTCATATTTTCGACAGCGTAGCATCCCTGATCTGAGCTTTGTTCAGCATCTTGGTGTGTTCGATCTCTCTCACAATAGATTGTCTGGCCCCATACCCGATGAACTTGGGTTTTGTGTAGGGGTTGTGAATCTCTTAGTTAGCAACAACATGCTTTCTGGTAGCATTCCTAAATCACTGTCACGCTTGACGAATCTTACAACTTTGGATTTGTCTGGCAACTTGTTGTCAGGTTCCATTCCACCAGAGCTTGGAGATGTGCTCAAGCTCCAGGGTTTGTATTTGGGACAGAATCAGCTTTCAGGTACCATCCCTCATAGCTTCGGAAAGTTGAGTAATTTGGTGAAGCTGAATTTGACAGGAAATAAGTTGTCTGGTCCAATTCCGGTCAGTTTTGAGAACATGAAAGGGTTTACTCACTTGGACCTGAGCTCTAATGAGCTCAGTGGCGAGCTTCCTTCCTCTCTTTCAGGAGTGCAAAGCCTTGTTGGGATTTATGTGCAGAATAACAGGCTTTCAGGCCAAGTAGGGGAACTTTTCTCAAACTCCATGACATGGAGGATTGAGACAGTGAATTTAAGTGACAATTGCTTCACTGGGAACTTGCCGCGGTCTTTGGGAAATCTTTCTTACTTGACAAATTTGGATCTTCATGGAAATGTGTTGACTGGAGATATTCCTTTAGACCTTGGGGATCTTATGCAACTGGAATATTTTGATGTTTCAGGTAATAAACTATCTGGAAGGATTCCAGACAAGTTGTGCGGCCTAGTTAATCTGATTTACCTAGATGTATCTCGAAACAGGTTGGAAGGGCCCATACCAAGTAATGGTATTTGCCTGAACCTACCCATAGTTAGAGTTGCAGGGAACAGAAACCTTTGTGGCCAGATGTTGGGTATAAATTGTCAGGATAAAAGTATTGGAAGATCAGTATTGTATAATACATGGCGGCTTGCTGCAATTGCGTTTACCATTTTACTGCTAACTCTGAGCATTGCTTTTGTGCTGCATAAATGGATTACTAGGAGGCAAAATAATCCTGAGGAGCTTAAGGAGCGCAAACTAAACAGTTATGTTGATCACAATCTTTATTTTTTGAGCAGTAGCAGATCAAAGGAGCCATTGAGTATCAATGTTGCAATGTTTGAGCAGCCTCTGCTGAAATTAACTTTGGTGGACATCCTTGAAGCAACTGACAACTTCAGCAAGACAAATATAATTGGAGATGGAGGTTTTGGAACTGTGTACAAGGCCACTCTGCCTAATGGAAAAACAGTTGCTGTGAAGAAACTTAGTGAGGCAAAAACGCAAGGTCATCGTGAGTTCATGGCTGAAATGGAAACCCTGGGCAAGGTGAAGCATCAAAATCTCGTTGAATTGCTTGGATATTGCTCAATCGGCGAGGAGAAACTCCTTGTTTACGAATATATGGTAAATGGGAGCTTAGATCTTTGGTTGAGAAATAGGACTGGTGCACTTGAAATCCTGGACTGGAACAAACGTTACAAAATCGCAACTGACGCAGCCCGAGGGTTAGCTTTCCTTCATCATGGTTTTATACCCCACATCATTCACAGGGATGTTAAAGCTAGCAACATCTTGCTCAATGAAGATTTTGAGCCAAAGGTTGCAGACTTTGGACTGGCAAGACTTATCAGTGCTTGTGAGACTCATATCACCACTGATATTGCTGGAACATTTGGTTACATTCCACCTGAGTATGGACAGAGTGGGAGATCCACAACAAGAGGAGATGTTTACAGTTTTGGTGTCATTTTGCTTGAACTTGTGACTGGGAAAGAGCCCACAGGACCAGATTTTAAGGAGATTGAAGGTGGTAACTTGGTTGGATGGGTTTGTCAGAAGATCAAGAAGGGGCAGGCTGCTGATGTTCTTGATCCATCCGTTCTTGATGCTGATTCAAAGCAGATGATGCTTCAAACGCTGCAAATTGCTTGTGTGTGCATATCTGATAATCCTGCAAACAGGCCTACCATGCTTCAAGTGCACAAATTCTTGAAGGGGATGAAGGAAGAGTAATTCACTAGTATTTACAACAACAGTTAACTGCAATCTTTTCTAACAGAAGGTAGATGAGTAATTTAATGTTAAGTATGTAGACTATGGTTTATCAATATATATGTGTATAAAAGCTCTTTGTTATCCCTATGATTTCATGGCTTGACAAGTTGCCAGAGATGTCTATTGATTGAACTCCTGCATCTTTCATATATGCTCATAATATGACTATGACATAATATGACTCTGACATTGTCTGATAATGTATTTTGCTTTTTATCATACTCATACCAATAAATAAAACAAAAATAAAATCAGCAATTACAGCTCAAACTATTATGTATTGTATGTGGACTCATGGAGTTAACCACTATGTAAAAAATTTAAATTTAAGACTTTGAGTTTTATAAAATTTATCCATTAGAATACATTTAGATGATATAAAATTTAAGATATTAAGTTAAAAGGATAATAAAATATGCTATTATCTTAAAAATATATATCCTTACTAATAATTAAACAAAATATTAATTAAACTGTGAGTCCTATAAAATCTATATATTAAAGTAAAAATTATAAAAAAAATGTTAAAAGTCTCACAAAAATGGAGATAACTTTAAATTCTAATTCACATGTGAGTTTGGCATGTGTAAACAAAAAAATTGTTGACTTTTCCTTGTGATAATTTCTTTTTCTAAAATGCAACACTTTAGAAGGATCAAGAATAAAATATATAACTACACAACTAAATGTAGTTGAAGATCATGAGTGTGAATTATGATGGTGAATGGAGGAGTGTTGACAACATCATAGATCAATGAAGGAAGACAAACCATAAAAAAGACTTGACCCATTCAATATAAATCATTGAAGGAGATAAAGCACAAGGAAATCATTCAATATAAGGCAGTGGTTGACTCTACTTAAAAACTGCATTCTTCTGGACTTGGTGATAAGGTCATAAGTTAATGCAACTTAGCTTTTGGTAGCTTCCTCATCAATATATTGCATAATTTACCTTGTTATTCCAAGGTATAATGCAGTCTGATATCTGCATTTGGAGATCATTATGACAGAAGGAAACAGATGGAAGAGTATATATGTGTGTATTGTCCTATAACAAGTGTGAAAAACATTGCTGATAACAAAAATGAAGTGTGACAAACATGGTGGGAGAGGAAGCATATCTGGGAGGGACATGTATGACTGGTTTTGGTAATATCATTTCTCTGCATTCACACTACTGAAGACTTGTCTTCTTGTATTGGGTACATGTCTATTTTGAAATTTATAACTAAAATCCACTTTTACTTTTTATTTAATTATCCAACTGAATGCAAAATTCAGAACCATAACCATTTACTTTTTTTTCACATTATGAGTTAAAATATATTTACAAAATTACTCTTTAAATAGTATTTTAATTTTTTTTAGATTTTTCAAAATTAAAAAAACTAAATACCCTTGTCTATATACTTTCATTACTTATTAAATGACTATATATTTTCAATTTTAATGTCTATAAAGATAATATTTTTTTTACCTGAACAGGTAAGAAAACTGGAACTAAATTGAAATAAGTAAAAATTAATCACAAAGAATTTGTAAGTAATAAAGTTAAAATATCTTCATTCACAGTTACTAATAAGAGTTTCATTGAGAATTAGTTATAAAAGTTACTTAAAAAATATAAATATTATCTTAATATAGGGTTAAGACATATTAGTAGTTTAAAATTGAAGAAAATATAGTATGTAACAATATTTATATTTCACAATATTTATTTGCTTATATTTTTAATTTTACTCTTATTAGTCTTTTTCATGAACATATAACTATGATAGAGCTGAAAATATTTATCGACGATTTTTGAACATGTTCATCTACTTCTTCCGAACCAATTTCCTTTCGCTTGCAATCCTTTAGTTTTACTAGAAAGATCTCCTTCATTTCCTTTTCCATTTTTGTTGCTTCTTGGTCATTACCTCCTTGAATTCAATATAATATGCCACTTTGGTAAATCTTTTATAAAAATTGTTCTTGCCAAGATGAGTCTGGAAGATCCGATGTGGCTTCAAGATGATGTCTTTGTGAATTGCAATTCTTGATGCTAGAAGTCATAAAGCGATGAAGGGGTTCCTTCTATAAATTTTTTTTTAATGTTCAAGTTAGTGAGAGCATAAATATATGATAAGGGTTCACTTAGAGTCAGATTTCCTTAAGGCAACGAGCCAACTCTTACGAAGTTGGTTTTGAAGCCGCTCTTAAGCAAGTTGCCATCACTCAACCCACTATTGATTTATTCGAGATAAATCTTCTCAAGATGGTGGTTGACGGGAAATTAATGGAGGATGTTTGATGTTGATGTTGAGACTGTGTTGGAATTAACCCAGCTTTGAATAGACCATAAACATCCCTAATCGATTCAAAATCAGTGTCAAATCAAACTCATCCTTTAATCTCTTCATACATTTGTGATTGTGTTGTGTTTACAAATACGAACAACTAACAAAACAACAACATAATTTGTATTCTCTATACCCATAAAATACTAACAACACATCAACACATTTTTATGTCTCACCCGCTATGCTAAAGGTTGGGGGATTGTGTACCATGTCGGTCAAATAAGATATATGCCGATGTGACCTTAATCGGGTATAAAACCAACCTGATCTTAGTCAGGTCCATGCAAACCTTGGTCAAGTAGACTTTGAATTTAGAAAAGTAGATCCGTGTTGATCGAAAAAGTATATTCGTCTCAAAATGGAGATTTTATCAGTAGAAAATCAGAATATCACTAGTAATTCGAGATCGAAGGCGAGTATCAATTTTACTAAACAAATCGACTTCTCGAAAATCTCTAGACTCCCCTATCTTGATTGATGTTGAACATATCATTGGTACTAAGTGGATTGAGTTTGTTTGCGATGGACTAAGCTATAAACAACTTGGAAACATTTCAAAAAAGTGAATGAATTGGTTTGAAAGGTTGTTAAACTAGTCCAAAGCCATAACAAACATTTTACATTGGATCTTAAATTTTTATAAATGGACTGACCTTGGGTATGACGTAATGCGATGGTATTGGTTCGTTAAAGACTTTTTCCTAACTTAACTAAAAATGTTGCTTTTAAAGTTGTCTTTGTCCTAAGTCCTAACCGCTACGACTTTATGTTTATTGTACTTCTCCATTCTTCTAATAATATTGATCTTGTAGAAGTAGTGATTCCTCCAACATTTGACTAGACTCTTCATTTTTTCTCTACAATTCTCTTGTACATGTTGAGATTCTTTCGCTTTCTGCCTTGTTTCTTCATTATGCTTTCGTAGTTCATCCATTATGATCATGAGATGTTGAACATTGAGAGCCTCACTCTCATTTCATTTTTGAGATAACGTATTCCTTATACTCCTCATTCTTCCGTCATTTCTCATTCTCTTGTAATGGTACAAGCTATGTTTTCACCGTCTCCACATTAATTTTCAAAATATTCTAATTAAAAGTTTATGACCTATTGAAATAATATTTTTATTATAATAAATTTTTGTAAGTTAAACAACATCTAATAAAGGTGTTGTAAATAATGATTAAATATGCCACATAATTTGATCATAATTAATGATGAACTTATGAATACAACTTTTATGTTTAAACTTAAAGAATGAAATTGGTGGAACATAAATTATATTTTTTATTATGTGTAGAAAATACACTCTAGATTTACTTAAAGAAATTGATATGTTTGCATGTGCTCCATCTTTCACGACACACAATACTCGTCTTACTGCTGATAAAGGAGACAAGTTTAATGAAAACGAAACATTCTCTTATAAAAGACTTCATAAGGCGTCTCATCTATCTTACCAACATACATCTAGACATTACTTACACCGTCAACCATCTCCATCATTTTGTTTATGCACCTATAAGTATCCATTATCAAGTAGCCATGCAAGTTATTAGATATTTGAAAGCTTCCCCTAGTGCCGGTGTTTTCCTTAACAACAATACCTCTATTCATCTCAGCATACAATAACTCGGATTGGACAACCTGTCATGAAACCAAAGTTAATCACTAGATTTTGTATCTATTTAGGAGAAACTTTGATATTTTGAAAGTCTAAGAAATAGAAAACCATCTTTAGAAGTTCTTCTAAAGTCGAGTACAGAGCTTTAGCTGCTGCTACTTGTAAAATTTAGTGACTTGTTTATTTGCTGCAAGATTTTCGAGTACATTTCACTAAACCAACCCTCTTATATTGTGACAATCACTCAGTAATTCAAATTACCAACAATCAAGTCTGCCATGAGAAAACAAAACATATAGAGAATGACTATTACGTGATTAAAAAAAAATCAACAAAAGATTGATCAAACTTTTTCCCATATCATCTTCTATATAAATTATGAACATCTTTACCAAACTTCATCAACTTAACTAAGGTAAAACATAACATCAATCGTTTTTAGTCAACATTAACTAATTTTGTATGAATATAAGTTGAAGAAATTTAAAAAAACAAATAAAAAGATAAAAAAAAAGTCCACGTCATTGATATTGTAAAAATATATCGACTCATATAAGTTTAAATAATTATGTGTAAGATTAATTAAAAATAACGAGTGAGTATCAATAGAAAAAAAACTTTGTTAATAACAATTAAAGTTATTTTGACAAAGTTTAACATAAAAATAATATTAATATATTTCTCTTTCCTCATTAAGTGGTTGCATACACCGACATGTGTCTCATTTATCTAGAGTAACGAGACTATGTATAGGTATAACGGTCACTTAACTACGGTCACTTAACTGCCTATTAATGAGATAACTTCAAATTCAAAACTTACTTGACTTCCATATTCTTTTTAGATTTATCTTGATTGGATTTGTCTTTCTCGAAAGCTTTCGGTACCTTTTATTACAACAAATTATTTAATAATTTTGGAATTATTGAACAATTCCTTACATTGGTAATAATCATAATGATCTAAATAAAAAATAAAATTTCATAAGTTTATATTGTTTTATTAAAATAAAATATTAAAAAAGTGAAATAATTCGAGACAATGTTAGATTGAATTTAATGTCCTTAAGGTGGAAAATATGAAGAGTAGGGTGGCGGGAACCTGAATGAAAATGGTGTTCTTACTTTGTTGAAATGTCTTCTACTCGACCTACAAGGCTCTTCCACTCTATAGAAACTTCAATCCAACAACATCCACCAAGTGGGGTTTTATATTATTATACTCTTCAACTAAATCTTCATTCAAACAAGAAAGCTCACCTACTTCTACCATGCTTTTATCAATCGGAAATAAGAATAATCAATTGTACGTTTTTGGTTCTGTTGGAAAAACTCCACACCTTTGTTTTAGTACAATCTTGTTTGGTCTCTCTTCAAATCACGATTTTAGACGTTTCAACTGCCACTAGTCATGGATGTCCTTTAAGCTAAGTTTTTTATTTTAAATTTTATCTTACTTTTTAACCCTCATTTATTATGCATGTTTTTTTTATAAATTTTATTTATATTATCTTTATTTTCCTTATTTGAACCAAACACATAATTAATTTTCAGATACTTAAAGTACATTTTCAATCGTAAAAGACGTATTAACCTTTTGATCTATGTAAGTTGTAAGGATAATTTGTTTCAATAATTGTTTTTTTTTAGTTAAAAATGATTTTCAATTTAAATGACAGGCAAATAAATATTGATATAAAAAAAAGCTAAATAAGTAACTCTAACCTAAAATAACTTAATTTTAATTAAAATTAAAAGTATTATCCTAAAACTAACTACAGTTAAAAAAGTAATATTAGTAGTAGTTAATAAATGATATAGAATTGATGAACGAAAAACAGCAAATGAAGTCCCAAATTGTACTTGACCGTCACATTCATATTGAAATTGATTATTCCAATACATTTTAAGATTACTAACTTACATGATATATTAAGTATGAATAGCATTGCCTAATACATTGAATATTTTTTTATATTATATATTTAGCTAAAAAAACAAAATATTAAAGATAACTTATTATAATTAATTGATATAATTTTCTTGCATGCAAATCGACACCCCTAGTCCAACCTAAGCCACCAACTTAAAGAATAAAAAAAAAACAGAGATGGAAATGTTCTTTCTGAGAAAAAAAGTGCGATCGGTTAACCACGTACATTGGACACGTGCGTCTCCGTTTTACTGATTCTGATTATCTACGACGCCCCTAACTTAACCTAAAATGTTACCTAGCTTGTACAACGTCGTGTGTCAATTACACACTCTCTCATTTGCTGTGCGATAGTGATTTAGCCACGAAGTAATTCTGTTTTCTCCATGTCTTTCGAAATCTAACGGTTCAGATTTCATGTCCTCGTGGGACTGATGAAGACTCAAAACCGTATCGTATTCCGCTCCACGTCCTTCCTCTCTCGATCGCTTCGTACCGATCGCCACTCCAAATAGCTTTGGATTCATCTCCTTCACCGCGCCCTCACCGGAGCACCGCTTCGACGGCATCAAACCAAGCATTTTCCCCGCCTCGGCACCACCGTCCGCTCTAGCGGTTGCGTAATTCGACATGAGATTGAATATATTGTTGCAGAGGGATCTCATCTCTTCCAATTCCTTCGTCAAAAGAATGTTCTCCTTTTTCAGCCGCTCGTTCTCGTCCAACAGCTCTGCCGGCGCTCTCGACGGCGACGAGTTCGACGAGATCACCTGCTCCTCCGTTGAGTTCGACGGCGACACAATCGACTTCGCTATCGGAATCGCGGAGGGCGTCGGCAGCGACGGAACCGCCACGCTACCAGTTGCTCCGGCTGGCGGCGACGAGGAGAGGATCTTCCGTCGTTGAATTTCGCAGAGAAGCCGCTTCTGGCCTCTTCGGAAACACTCGTTGGAGAATTCCCACCGATCAGGAACAACTTTTCTGAATCCCTAAAAATCAAGCAAGATTAAAAAAAAATTGAAAAATAGGAAAGAAACAAGGAAAAGAAATTGATAGAGAGAAAAATAATTACATAGGTGTTGAGTTGGCGAACGAAGCTGGAAAAGTTGTTGTGCTTGAAATATTTAGGAAGCAAATCCCTGGCAAAAACGGTGGTGTTCCAAACGATGAAGGATGATCCAGAATCGTTCCAGGAAATGACATCATCGATGGCGGGATCGTCGACGAGCTGGTAGGTTTTGGTGAGAAACGGCGTCGGAATGGATCTCTGAGACTCGGCGCTGGTGGAGTCGCTGTTGTGTTCCAGCGGCGGAGCCATGGAATGGAAATGGCGAAGGACGGGTTTCCTCTATGGTGATGGTTCTAGAAGGTTCACGTAGAATGTGGAAATATAAGAGAAAGGAATGAGAAAGAGCGGAGAGAGAGGGAGACAGAAGTAGTAAAGGAATTGAAAGAAAGAAGAAGCTCTTCTACGTTATCTCTCTTTTTTTCTCTCGCGAAACTTCCTTCCCATGTGGGTTGGGTTGGTAACTTACGTTAATGGATCAAGAAACTTCTACATTCATTTCTTACTTTAAAATAAATATTTAAAACAAAAACATAAAGTGGGGAATGAATGATTAAATTTTGTCTGCATCTATATTTGGAAACCATGAAAAATTAAAAATATCTCCTATCTAATGCATATCAAAAGATTCCCGACAAACCCATATATATAATTCATCTCAATATTTCAATATTTTATTTATTTTTTTCTTAAACATAAAATAAATATCATCAAATACATTTTTCTTGTGATCCTATCCATCCTAACAAATGTGCTAGAAGCTTCATAGAAGGAGGAAGTTTCATCTTATCACCAAATAGGCATGAGTTCATTGTTAAAGCCAACATGCAATAATATGGTTTAATATTTATTTATTTATTTATTTTTAATATGAAAGTTTGAAATAACCTTTCCTATATAAGATGACTTATAAAAATGGTAAATAATTTAGATCATATAATAATGTATAATGGGTTAACATTATCAGTTGAATGATGTTCACATAATGAATTAAGAAAATCAAGGCATTTTTTAAATCTTAATTTAATTGTGATCGGTTTCCAATCCCACTTAATTTGAAACTCTTACAAATGTTTAATTTTTTCTCACACACTATCAAATAATAAAAGCTATACGTTAGAGTGTAGTTTCAAAGTAGTTATTATAAAAAAAATAAGATTATTTTCATGTGATGTAGTTCATAGATTGTTTCAGTCTTTTTAAATTAAACAAACACTTTCTGTTTCTAATTTTTCACAAAATTCCACTTTGAAATTATTCAAACACAAAAAAGAAGATTATATTGGCGTTTCGTGAAATTGAACACAAGATGAAACGAGAAATCAAGAAAGATAAACATATACCAAATTGATAGTTGCATTAAGCATTGTTGTTGTGGCGTTCAAAGAAAAGCAAAAATTAAGAGCTGAAAATGATAGAATATCTTGAATGAAAAAAAGGAGAAGAATCTTGATGTAATTTCAAAATCTTTTGGATACTTGTTGGGTTCATGATGTCAGACATTTATCATTTATGAAGGGATGAATAAGTATGTTGTTGTTTTGATGAGATGAAGATAGTTTCACATGCTACGCAAGTATAAGAAGACAACCAACTCACACTGCCAACTCTTGTCTCATACAAATTGGGAAGCAAAATAAGTTTACTATCTTTTTTTCCCTATACTTTCTAAATTTTCTTATGGTTTCTAATATTAAGTTCAGTGTATGAAAGTGTATAATTTTTTTTTTCTATTGATAACTTTGTTAACGATGTATATATGAACCACGCTGATCAACTCTACACTATGAAACGGCACTAATGGTCTATTGAGGTTGTCACATAGAGTTTGATAGAATAACGATATATAATTTTTTAAATGTACTTTAACTATGAACTAATATGAAAATTTTAAGTTCATATAACATTTTATTATTAGTGTTATTAAATAAATTATCTAAATTTAATTTCGAAAGTAACCCTTTTTTGCTTCTTAGAGCACTCAATTAATGTGTCCTCCTTTTATACAGTAACTTATAGCTAAATATTCTCTTGGCTTTATAATTCTCTGGGTAAAAATAAGATCTACATTCCTATTTTTTTTTTCATATTATTTTTTTAATTAAATATTTGTTTACTATAGTTATAGATTTATCATATTATTTAACAGATTTATTCTATATTATATTTTTATTCTGATTTTATTATGATAAAATTCTTCTATATTTAAGTG